>Ga0190274_10000202_pt1 | contig 40092 bp, 31 predicted proteins | sample Popmic531T_FD_133002 | JGI IMG/M metagenome (GOLD analysis project Ga0190274, IMG submission 133002) | Populus adjacent soil microbial communities from riparian zone of Yellowstone River, Montana, USA - 531 T | ecosystem: Environmental > Terrestrial > Soil > Riparian zone | place: USA: Montana... | reverse complement strand
TGTTCCGTTATTGATCGTAAATACACCATACACATTCATTACAGGCATACCATATCGTTCAACTACTACAAAAGTTCCTCCATCAAGTGTGAATGTTCCTTGAACATTTAAAGTAAATACGGAACCTTTTGTCAGGTACATATTGCCACCCGACTGATAATAATTCCCACCAATCGTTAACGACAATGTTGAGGAATTTCGTAGCAAAAAGACATTACTGGTTCCTGAGCTCAGCATTGTAAAATTACCATTGATTGCAATAAGGTTCTCCCAGAATTGCACAGGTGCGGATTGAAGCGGACAGTTATATATAAAATGGCCAAATGACTGATTAACACCTTTCAGATCATTTGAAGTGACACCTGTTATTTTAATTGTAGAAGTAGCACCCCAGGTTGCAGTTGGAATATTTATGTTATTCACATTATGCACATACGTTCCTCCATTATTCACTGCCCAACCTGATGAAGCTTGTGTACCACCATTATAATTATGAATACCACCATCCAAAATAGTTACACGCGCACTTGCATTAATATTAAGTGTTCCACTACTGTTTATATTAGTAGTTCCCGATACATCAAGATCACTACCAACACCATTTGCAACTGTAAGCGATCCGGAGTTCATATTTAATATCCCTCCTGACTCCACAACAATCTGATCGGCAGTAACTGTCGAAGTCACATTGACTGTATGTGTTGCCCTGATCGTAATTGTTCCGTCGCCTGAACCGGGAGCTGTGCCTGTTGGTAACCAGGCTGTCCCGTTGTATTTTTCCCAGGTTGTTACTCCATTCCAGTTACCGGAAAGTAAAGTACGGTAATCACCTGAAACAGCTGCTTTGGTTTCTTCACTCACGCCGAGATTCAAATATATAATGGATGCTCCTGCTACTAAAAAAAACACTGATACAACAGTTGCTACCAGTCTCATCCGAAAACGGAAACTGCCACGCGGACTGTTTCTCAGTCGCATTGGATTTGATCTTGATCTGTGGTTATTTTCCATATCGTTGAGTAATTAATCTAAAAGTCTTGAATACAGGGTCTTAAATTCTACCCATACAGGAATGCATTTACTTCTTTTAGGCTAAAAAGTTGCATTTTTTACTGATTTTTGATTCCTAATTGCTTAATATCAATTAGTTATAGCGTCAGAATATTAAATCCCATTCTTGAAATAAACCGTTGAAACCGAATAACATTCAATTATCCTAAATTTATTTGTTAGATTAGTCTAACTTTATTAACTTTACATATCGTAATTTTAATTTAGACTAATCATGATCCATATTTCCACCAACAAACTCATACAACTGTTGGTCGTAACCGGTTGTGTTTTTTGGGGATGTTCCAACTTTGAACCACCGCTTCCCGATGATGCCGATGTATTGGATGGGCCGGTGGAAGGACTCACCACTTCTCAAAATGCACAGTTCCTGGCAGGCGATGTCGCATTTAACGATGTATTGTTCAACTCATCTAACGGTCTGGGGCCATTGTTTGTAGCAACAAGTTGCGGAAGTTGTCATGCAGGCGATGGGAAAGGCACTCCATTCACCACACTCACACGATTTGGACAGACCGACAGCTCAGGAAATCAATATTTGCTTTCCGGAGGGCCTCAACTTCAAAACCGGGCATTGCCGGGTTACACTCCTGAAACTATTCCTCCCGGAGCTACCTCCTCAAAATTTACTCCTCCCGCAAATACCGGTCTGGGTTTTATTGAACTGGTAAGTGATGCCGATATACTTGCAATGTCAGATCCTAACGATATAAATGGTGATGGCATTTCAGGAATACCGAACTGGAATCATGTTCCTGCTTTCGTGAATATTCCACCGGGTGCAGTTTCTCAGAACGGAAAACACATTTGCAGGTTCGGTAAAAAAGCAGCCACTTTTAATCTGATGCAACAAACTATCGGTGCTTATAACCAGGACATGGGAATTGTGTCTTCGTATATGCCTACCGATACCTGGTCAGGACTTGAAGGTAATCATGAGGTGGATGATAATTCCGTTACGAATGTGGTCGCATATCTTCAAACTTTAAAAGCTCCGGTGCAGCGATCACAAAACGATGCAACTGTAATTGCAGGCAAATTAGTTTTCAAACAAATTGGTTGTGAAAAATGTCATAAAGAAACATTGAAGACCGGCTTTTCACCTGTTACCGCATTGTCAAACAAATTTTTTCATCCCTATACCGATCTTTTGCTTCACGACATGGGAAGTGGACTGGACGATGGTTACACTGAAGGCAGCGCAACTACTGCTGAGTGGCGCACTCCTCCTCTGTGGGGATTGGGACTTTCTCCAAATTCACAGGGTGGGAATTATTTTCTGATGCATGACGGAAGGGCATTAAGCATTCAGGATGCAATTTTAATGCATGGTGGAGAAGGAATGGGAAGCAGGAACAATTTTATCCAGCTATCGCAACACAATAAGGAAGCACTCATCCGATTTTTAGAATCATTGTAATGGATAGAAAAACATTTATTACATCATGTGGGTTTTTGTGCGCTGCAGGAACCGGCGGAATGATGTCGTTGATTCAAAGCTGTGCTGGAAGCAGGATGGTTTCAGGAACAATAGCAGGAGAATTCCTGGTGGTGTCACTTGATGCATTTATTTCAGAAAATAAAGACGGTGTCACATACCGAAATTACATTGTTGTGAATCATGAAAATTTGCAGTATCCTGTTTGTGTATATCGCTTTACGGAAAAGGAATATTCCGCTTTGCTGATGAAATGCACTCACCAGGGAAATGAACTCACAGTGTATGGCGATAAATTACACTGTGCTGCTCATGGAAGTGAATTTGATAAAAAGGGCATTGTTACTACCGGACCTTCTGTACAACCACTCCGAACATTTCCGGTTCACATTGAAAACAACCAGTTAAAAATCTCGCTTAAAGCTTCATGAAAAAAATAATATTTATTTTTCTGATATCACTTTGCGGTGGTCAGAGAACTTATGCGCAGATCGACTCCACCCTGCTGCGACGGATACCCACAGATACCACCAAAACTAAACTGAACATGGATGCAGTTTACGATCGTCCGTTTTTGGGAATCGGAAAGTTGCCGGTATCTGTTGGCGGATATGCCGAAGTCAACTGGCAGCATATTGGCACGGATGGTATTTCGGAAGGTCACCAGTTTCAGTTCAGAAGGATGACATTATTTGTAGCTTCAACCATCAGCAAAAAAATTAAATTTTTAAGTGAGATAGAATTTGAAGAAGGTGGTAAAGAAGTTGCCATCGAGTTTGCTTCTATTGATGTAGAATTTCATCCATTGATAAACCTGCGTGCCGGTATTGTGATGAATCCTATTGGGGCATTTAACCAAAATCATGATGGACCTAAATGGGAATTCACCGACCGTCCGATTTCTGCAACACAATTATTACCTGCCACCTGGAGTAATGCAGGCTTTGGATTGTTTGGGAAAACATATACCGGCGACTGGATGTTTGGTTATGAAGCGTACCTGACAGGAGGTTTCGACAACACAATTATCGACAATGAAGAAAACAAAACATTTCTTCCTGCCTCAAAAGCAAATCCCGAAAGGTTTGAAGAATCAGCAAGTGGTACGCCACTGGTAACTGCAAAAGTAGCTGTGAAAAACAACCGTCTTGGAGAACTCGGTCTCTCCTGGATGGGAGGCATCTATAATAATTTTGAAGAGGACGGAATTGAGCTTGATAAAAAACGCCGGTGCGATGTACTTGCAGTTGACTACAACATATCAATATCAAATATAAACACAATTATAATCACTGAATTCGCATGGATCATAGTTGATGTGCCTTCCACATACTCTCAACAATACGGAAGCAAACAGCACGGCGGATTTATGGATATTGTGCAGCCAATATTTAAGAAACGAATGCTGGGTTGGGACAAGGCTGTGCTCAACCTTGCTTGTCGTCTTGAATATGTGGATTGGAATGTTGGAAAATTTCAGGAAAACAATGCTTCAATTGGCGAAGAACTCTGGAGTGTAATGCCGGCAATTAGTTTCCGTCCTACTCCACAAACAGTATTCAGGTTAAATTACCGGATTCTTCGACAAACAGATATCCACGACAATGTTCCTTCAAAAACTGCGGGATTTAGTTTTGGCATTTCTACTTATTTCTAAAATAGGAAAACCTGCTTCTCTAAAAAATTAAATAAACTTGATTTTCCTGCAGGCAAAAATGCACATTTTTAAGAGTATCAATCCGTGCCTGAACCTTGAAATATTTGTTTCTCCGTAAGTCCGTTCACGATACCGGATAGGTAATTCAACGATTTTAAGATTAAGCTTAAAAGCCCCAAACAATAAATCAAAATCCCCGAAAGGGTCGAAGTCGCCAAAATAAGCCCTGTTTTTCACGAGCTTGTCATAATCACTTCTGAAAATAACTTTGGTGCCGCAAAGAGTGTCTTTGAAAGTCTGCTCCAGGAGCCATGAAAAAGCCATTCCAAAAAATTTATTACCCAGCATATTCAAAAACCGCATCGCCTGTTTATCCATCTGATAAATAAGCCTGCATCCATTGATGAAATCGCCCTTACCGGTTGCAATAGCATCGTAAAACTTTGTGAGATCTTCAGGTGGTACAGTAAGATCTGCATCCAGGATCATAAGGATATCGCCGGTGGCAAGCTCAAAACCTTTCCTGACTGCATTGTATTTCCCTTTACCTGTTTGTTTGGCAATTACAATGTTGTATTCGTGATCGTACTTCTTTTTAATTTCATTTATTTTTTCCCAGGTATCATCGGTAGAATTTCCTTCAACAAAAATCACTTCCTGTCTTTTACCAAATTTTGGAATTCTCAACAAACCATTTTCAATGTTGCCGCTTTCATTCCTTGCGGGAATTACAATTGAAACTGAAAATTTATCCTGTACATCTTCTGCATTGAGCAGTGACTTGGGTTTTGCAAACGAAAAACTGTTCAGGCACATTTTTTTTATCAATGGCAATTTGGCAATATACCTGTTGAACAAACCTGAAATCAAAGGAATATTGAAAGGCAATAAAACGCGCTTATTTTCCCTGTACACCTCAAACCCAGCGAGCATTAGCAGGTTTCGGATATCCGACATAGAAAGCCAGTTTTGAACAGGTGTTTTACGTTTCAATCCCAGGAATTCAGCGAATTTTAAAAATGGTTCCCAGGCCTTGTTGTAATAGGTCACAATAATTTTAGTGCGCTCATGACAAACAGCATTCAACTCTTCAAATACTTTCTGAATATCATCTGTAAAGCCAATCAGATTGGATAAAATAACCAGGTCAAATTTTCCTTCCAGCTTCAACTCTTCAGCTGCCATCAGGTGAAAATTTACATCCGGGTAATTTTTCTTTGCAATTTCAATCATGGTAGGACTGAAATCTATTCCCGTTTTATGACTGCCCTTTATACCACCAAGCAACTCACCGGTACCGCAACCAATTTCCAGTACACTGCAATCGGGATGTGAAAAATAATTGATGTATTTGGTGATGTCATTCCAATAATAGGAATGACGTTTGCGATCAACGACTCGTGATTTGGCAATATCTTCGAAATAGTTCTTGTATCTCAACGCAGTAAAAAATTATTTTTGGCCATAAATTATAACAGAGCCTGCAATTTCTTTAAATAAAGGAATTTTCTCCACCATCTTACCAACAGCATTCACAACTCCGATCAACGGCTTAGGTGTGTATGGATGGAGGAAATCGTATGGAAAAATTTCAACAGCATTGAACCCTTGTTCCTGCATCATCTTTTTGAATTTCCAGCGGATGATTGCAGTTTCATCTGGAGAATCACCTAACTTTTCTTTGATATAAGGCACATTTTTCTGAACAAGAATTTGTGGATTGATCATATTGGGTTCCGCAAAAACCATTCTTCCACCTTTTTTCAACACACGCAGTATTTCCTTAAGCGCAATATCCATATCAAGATGATGCAATACTGAACTTCCGAAAACCACATCAAATGTTTCATCTTTAAATGACATTTTCATTGCATCGTCAACTATAAAAGTGGCATTGGGATTTTTTGCCTTTGCAAGTTTCAATAGATCTTCTGACAAATCCGTTGCAGTAATATCAGCACCTGTCAGGTCAAAAACTTTTCCGGTAAACAGACCAGTTCCACAACCAATTTCAAGTACTTTATCAGACTTTTTTATTTTAGCTACATCCACAAAATATTTTGCTCTGCGGTCGGCACGTACCTGTCCAGCAGGACTGGCCCAGTTCCACACACTTTCAGCATTCTCACTGATTTTTTTACCGTGCTCTATTTCGTGTTCTAATCGCTTATCCATTCTATCACTTCAATTTTTAATTTCATACAAATATGCCGGTTCAGTTGTTCCGATTTGTTTAATCAGGATTATCTTTTCGGGATATTTTTGCGCTATGGGCTGCATCATTCTGTGAAGGGTGTTCACAATATAACCATCCGGTTTTGTAGGATTCCTTCTCAAACTACCAAGCAACACATGCGTCACTTTATTTTCTTTAAACATTGCCAGCACTGTATCAGGGTTGCTCAGGTTGGTTGTTGAATCCACTGCAGGTACAGAGTAAACCGGATAAAAAGGCATCCCTTTCGCATACACAAAACTCATTGGAGCTTTACGACTTGCGACGTAGCTGCCTTTCGGAAGACTATCCGCACACCATGCACTCAATCTCAAAAAGTTTTCCCAGTCAGGAGTATATCCATAGTACATATCACCCTGTAAATTCTTTTTGAGCACCGGATAATTGGCGACAGACTTTTGAAGTATTGTAAGAAAGCTGCTCCCTACAATCAAAGTTGCAATTGCCACATAACCTATGCGTCCACCTGCTCCTGAATTGTTAAAGTAAGAATAGAATCCGTAAAACACTGTCATTAAAAACAACGGCACATAAACCATAATTAACCTTGCCTGATCCCAACGCGTTTGAAGTACAATGAAAGTAAGCCCTAACATGGTTACTATGTAAATCAGCACCAACAAAATATTTTTTGGATGAGAAGGAGGCAGTTTATTTTCCTTCGAAACAGTATTGTGATTGTTTTTAGATTTCTTCAGCTCCACCACAATTCTCCATGCAGCAAAAATCAAAACTACGAGTGCCAGAAATGCAAGAATACCATGAGCTTCGTTACTATCCGGATCTTTAAAACCGAGAATTTGGTACAGGCGCTTACCGTTATACAATTTGAAATTTTCAAAAAATCGCGTAATGAAACCATTCAGGTCTTCCTGACCGGCAGCCGCATTATAGGCATCCTTCTGTAACAAAATTGCTCCCTGGCTTCCGTATTGATTGCTCGCTCCCCAAACAGCAGCCTTAAGTCCTTCAAAGGACAACCTGATAATGATGAAACCACCAAGTGCATCGCCCAGACTTTTCCAGTTACGTTGTATCACAAAAAATACCATCACTGCGCCAAGCATTCCAATTGCAATGTTTTTACAGAAGGTCATCAAAAACAAAATCAATCCGATTGCAAGTGCACTTTGCAACCTGGGAATAGCCGACATGTCGGGTTCGCGCACAGGAGGCACTACGGTATTGTAAAGTGCTTTCCAGTTACTAGTTTCATGCACCGCAGATTGCCAGCCTTTTTCCTGCCATCTGAAAAACATTAAAAAGAAAACTGCCTGCAACGTAACAAACAACATTTCGGTGTAAGTCTGACTTGCATAGTAGAGGAAATAAGAATTGACTGCACTGAAAATTAAAACTGGAAACAAAACCACATACGGCACCCTTCTGTGAAATGCAAAATACATCAATGCAAGATGTGTGAGAAACAGCAATGTGCTGATGAGCTTGAATAACGTCAGGTTAAATCCTGAAATCATTGTCACCAATCCGAGCATCATCGGATACATCGGTGCATTTGAAGTATAATAATAACCTGTGAAATTGGCAGCGTATTTTGTTGCTGCCTCAATGTACATGGCATCATCATTTCCTTCACTGATTTTTACATCGAAATTAAGTGCGGCGAAAAGAGTACCAAGAACCAATGGCAGGATCAACAATAATTTCAACTGGTTTTTTTCCAGGTAAGTCTCCCAATTTCCAAATGCACTTTTATTCCCAACCTCAGGTCGAGGTTTGGGAGCAGGAGTAGGCTTTATGGGTTTTTTTGTGGACACTGGTGAAATGATAAGTGATAAGTGATAAATGATAGATTATAATTGCCTGTAAAAAATTGAGATTCCTTTTTTGGCGAGTGACAAAAATAATAGTATTTTGGACTATACCATCATATTGACATTCAAATATTTGATGAAATATTTGAATTAAATGATTTGTAAGAACTCCTATTTATCACCTATCATTTATCATTTATTATTTCTTCGCGTCTGCCAGGAATTTCGCAAGACCGATATCCGTGAGAGGGTGTTTCAAAAGATCGGTGATTGCGCTCAATGGGCAAGTTGCTACATCAGCACCTGCTTCAGCACAACGGATTATATGGAGAGAATGGCGGATTGAAGCAGCAAGTACCTGTGTTTCATATCCGTAATTCCTGTAAATGTGAACGATTTGTGCGATAAGTTCTACACCATCGAAGCTCACGTCATCCAAGCGGCCAATGAAAGGAGACACATACGAAGCTCCTGCTTTAGCTGCCAACAGCGCTTGTCCGGGTGAAAACACCAGTGTACAATTGGTTTTTATACCTTTTTCAGAAAAATACCTGAGAGCCTTAATTCCATCACGTATCATCGGGATCTTAACCACAATCTGAGGGTGCAAAGCTGCCAGTTCCTCCCCTTCCCTGATCATCCCGGCAAGGTCAGTCGAGATTACCTCGGCACTCACATCACCACCTTCAACCAAATTGCAGATGTCTATATAGTGTTGTTTTACAGCGGCATCGCCTTTAATTCCTTCTTTAGCCATAAGAGAAGGGTTGGTAGTAACGCCATCAAGCACACCGAATTCAGCGGCTTCTTTGATTTGAGCGAGGTTGGCGGTATCGATAAAGAATTTCATAATATTTTGGGGTTAATTGTGTGATTTTAGGGATAGTAACAAGTGAAAAGTGACAAGTGACAAGTTATTGTCAGGTCAATTTTTCAGTCCACAAAAGTAGCTAAAATGGTGTTTATCCTCAATAGAAAAGCAACAACTTTTGGAATTCTATTATTCGTTTATCGGATTTGGCACTTCAGGATCATTCTGTTACTTTTAATCAATATCAATCCTTGCTACTGATTTTTTAAGTGAATTGGTTTCCAATTTAAATTTCACAAAATTAAAAACAGCGTATGTCTATCCGAAAACTACTCACCTTGATTGCGGTATTTTACATACATCAGCTAAATGGGCAACACATAATAGTAGCTGGTAAGGAAAGAGACTTGATTGAATTTTCACAGCGGGAGAGAATTACATTTTCCGGATGTGACACCGTATTTTCATTTCCCACAATTGATACCTGGCCATCAGGCTTGACATTTGATGGGAATAATTTCTGGAGCTATGGAAATCAGACACCTTTCGTGTATCAATTTGACACCACAGGTGCATTATTGAAAACACTTCCAAATCCTGCATCTAATGTATCATTTTATGGCGGAGATGTTGATTTCGATGGCACACATCTTTGGCTTGTAGTAGAACAGGCAGGCACTGCTTACAAGATAGATACTTCAAATGGAAATATAGTCAATCAATTTGCACTACCCACAAGCAACCCTTCGGATCCCAATAATTTCGGTTGCGCTTTTGATGATGGATTCATATGGAGTACTGAATACATTGACAAAACACTCATGAAATTCAGTGCTACGACAGGTGCTTTAGTAGATTCCTTTGTAATAGACCGTATGGTATTACCTCTGAAAATTATTGATGGTAATTTATATGGTATAGGTTTGGAATCTTATGGACCCTATCTATATCATTTCGATAAAAATACCGGTGCCATCCTTGATTCAACAGCTTGGTGTTTGGATTATCCTCTTGGCTTGTGTCAAACACCGAACGAAATGTGGGGACTGAGTTCACAAATGATTATGGGATCATGTCGGGTTTATAAATTTGGAGGAAACATTTTAGGAACTCCTCCAATTGCAGGAATCAACAATGAAATTTCACTTTATCCAAATCCTGTATCGGATGAATTCACCGTGTCATTTTCAACAGACAGTTATCCGCACTTCACCGGAACTGTCACACTAACTGATTTAACAGGGAAAATTATCCGTAAAATAAAACAGGATAATGCTTCTGAACTAACTGTAAGCGTAAGTGATTTGAGCAAAGGAATTTACCTGGTGAAAATTGAAGGAGATGATTTTGTGGAGGTGAAAAGAGTTGTGGTTATGGAATAACCTAATTAACCCGACTTGTCGCGCTCCAAAAATTTTACCACATAGAAATCATAGGAAAAACATAGGGAACATAGTTGGTCGTGGTGTTGTTTGTCCTAATCTATGTTTTTCTATGTATTCCTTATGTTTTCTATGTGTTAAAAAAACCCGACCTAATCAACCCGACTTGTCGCGCGCCCAAAAACTTTTACCACATAGAAAAAACATAGGGAAAATAGTTGGTCGTGGTGTTTTGAGTTTGCTACATTTTACTCAAACTATAATACTCATTCAATTGCTTATTCATTTTTGCAACTGCTTTTGAAATTTTCCTTGCAACAGGAAGCGATTCATAGGTGCGGACGTAATATGGGAAAGGTTTTTTGAGTTGCACAAGGCGACTGTTCATGATTCTAAGTGCATCAAATCCCATGTTAGCTCCACCATAATAAGAATCACTTTTGCCAATATCTTTATTCCCATATTCATAATACTGACTTTCATAATAAGCCGCGGTATCAGCATCGAGGGTGCCGAATTCAGCGGTAAGGAAATCGGGCTGGGTGACTTTAATTGAAGGATCAGGAACGAGTTTGTCATTCACGAAAACAACTTCTCCTACATTCCCTGCCATGAGATTTTCAGAATAGTTGCTTGTAAAAAAATAAACCGGACAAAAATGAAATTCACTCCTGAAAGCGGCGATAATATCTTTGTTATATGCCATCTGTTTATCTTCCACCTGTTTTGCCTGTGTCTCATTTCCGGCCTTGCGTAAAGCTGTGATAGAATTTTCCTTTGTCTGCAACCTCACCAGCAACGCGCCATTTTTAAGCACGCGAATTTTTTCCTGCATCAACTGTTCAAGAGTCATGTTTCTGCCAGAAGGTTCGTTCTGTGCAATTGACAAAAAAGGCATGATAGAAATTAAAATCAGCAATGACAATTTGGTTTTCATAGTGTATGATTTTGAAAATAAATGCACTCCAAATTTAAACAAAAAAATCAATTTCACTAAAAATGCAAAGAAGTACAGTGACACCCGGTAGTGCTGAGAACCAGGAACTGCCAGCTGCTTCTATCACTGCCGCTTTTAACAAAGAACAATAAGTTTTACGAAATTATGATCTTATAACCAACTGAGATGGTAAATGGAGCAAGTCCGGAACCGAAATCCGCATTTTGTTCTTTCTCGAGTTTGTCCATATACTCATCCACTTCAGGATCGCGGAATGGGATGGTAATTCCAAATGATAAATATCCTTTGTTTCTCCGGAATCTCAAATCGATCCCTCCTCCTGCGGAAGGGCCATAAAAGATTTTATCAAACTCCGATTTTTCCATGATTTTCACAGTGGCATTGTACCCATACATTCCAATTGCATAAGGTGACACTTTCTTAAATTCATGATTCGGAATGATTCGTAATTTCAAACCGAAATTAAATCCGGCACCAGCCAGCACATACCCGACAGACCCAAAAATTCCAATATTCTTTTGAGGATAAATGGTGAGATTTACCCCAATTCCTCCATAATCCTGACCCAAACCCAATCCAAAGGCGATTATGTCCCTGAATTCCGTTTCATCCACAATAGGTTGTTCTTCGACTCCCATAGGGGGTTTGGTTGCAATAGTCGTTGATGGATAGATGGTGGTTTGTCCGAAAGTGCGCAATGAAGTCAAAATGAAAAGCGATACATAGATAGCTTTTTTCATAACTAAGTGGTTTTAGTTTTTTTCAGAATTCGCTCCGAAATTAACAGTTCCTTTTGAAAATGCAAATTCTATGTTTATGGTCAAATTTTAAAGTTGCCACATATGGACATGCGTATGTCACTTTTTTCAATATCTTTAAAAAAAATCCGTTCCCCCCGCCTATGCGAAAACCGAACTTAATTCCGGTAATACTACTTTTTCTCATTGCTATTTTAACCCTTCCCTGCTATGTTACCGGGCAACCTCTAAATACCTCCCTTCAAGGACTTTCCCCTATTGAAAAATACTACGTAACTGTTGAAAATATCCGCACAGAAGCAGGTCTGACTGCCAATATTATCAGTAATGGAATTCGCGATCACAGAGGGTTTTTATGGACTCCAACTCCTAACGGTTTGGCGCGTTTCGATGGTGAGGATTTTCTGGATTTGGGCAGGGACAAGAACCATCTCCAGGGCAATGCTGTTTTTACCCTGGCGGAAGATGAAAAAGGCTTTATCTGGTTACTCTACCTGATTCCCGGTACCGGTTCCTCAAGTTCAGGGAAAATTGATCTGCTCGACACCCGCACGCTTTTAGCAAGGCCGGCAATTGAAGTGTATCCAGCTTTAAATAACCTTGATGGGATTGTAATTGCTGTTTTCACTGATCCGGATCAAACCATTTTTCTGGAAACTTCAAAGGGAAGTGTTTATAGAAAAACACCAGATGGAAATTTCAAATTGCTGATATCACGCCCGATTCAAACACCAGGGCAAGCAAAGAATCGTGTCATTGCCGGAAAGAAACATCTTTGGTTTTTACCTAACGACTCCACTGCATATTGCATCCATAGTGACAATAATAAAATTATAGAATTGAAAAACAATCAGGACACCTACCTGCAACCTCTCCAGATTGATGCGGATGAAAACCTGTTAGTATTGAAAGGCAGCGTCTCTGAAAAAAAATTGCTTCCTGAAATATTTCTATTTACAGCAGAAGGGAAAATTATTTCCAGGGGAGAATACCTCGCAGGTAAAACCAAAGTGATTACCCGCATCACTCCAATAATCAGAAGTGCGAAACAGTTAGATGGTGAAGACATTATAATTTCACATCCCGATGAAGGGATTTTCCTTCGCAAAAGCAACGGCAATCACATTTTGCTTATGGGTAAGGATGAAATGAAAATGTATCCTGACCTGATAACATCACACCCGATATTCTCAGATCCCAACACCTGCTGGTTTTTTTCACAAACCGCAGGATTGTTCAAAATTACATTTCGTCCGGCACGGTTTACAAATTACCTGGGTCGAGCCTCCTTACCTGCCGGCCTGCATCAGGAGTATTGCCAGGCAAGGGGAATTTATGAAGATCCCAATGAAAAACTATATGTGAATTCCTGGTTGGGAATATTAATTGTCGATATTAAAAATCCATCAGCAACTCCGCGTCCGGTATATCCGAATACAAACGGATTGTGTATACATGTTTTTGATTCGGTTATTTATACATTTAATACGGTGCTCACCGCGCACAACCCGGAATTGAAACCTAAGTATCTTTTTTATAAAAAAAATGATAAATCTCCGGGTAATATCTGGTCTATGTTTAAGTCATCGAATGGTCGTTTATGGCTGGGAACTGAAAATGGCCTGGCTTTTACAGATGATATCCATCATGAAATTGAAGATTATAAATACAACGACGGACTTGATCACAGGAACCAATTTGTTTACCAGATTGTAAAAGACAGCAATGGCGAACTTTGGGCAGCGACTTCAACCGGACTTATAAATTTTAATGAAACTGGTGATGGATGCCGGTTATATAACAGAAGCGGAAAAGGACAATACAAACTTCCTCTGGAAGATATTTTTACCATATACGAAGATGGTGAAAAAAACTTCTGGATAGGTACCAATGGAAATGGATTGGTGAAATGGAATCGCGCTACCGGGAAAACAGAAACATTCACAATGGCCGAAGGGTTGTCGTCGAATGTGATATATGGCATTCTTGGAGAAACCGGAGCCGGGAATAAAAAAGAAAATCTTTGGATGAGTTCCACCTTTGGACTCATGTGCTTTAACACCGGTGATAACAGCATCAGAACGTATACACAAAAAGACGGACTTGCATTTAATGAATTCAACCGGTCCTCCTATTACAAAAGCAATTCCGGTAAATTTTATTTTGGCGGAATAGATGGTGTTACGAGTTTCAATCCTTCCGATTTCTTAAATGAAAATAAGATTCCCGATTCCCAGATACAGATTTTAGCGTTCAACCAGTTTATCAGCGCTACCAATACGCTGACCGATCTTACAGGTGAACTGCTTCAGTCAAATGCAATTGTTATGAAACCTGGTGACAGGTTTTTCACACTCCGGTTCCGCTTAATGAATTTTGAAAAAGAAAAACCATCTTATGCATATAAATTCGATGGGTATGATGCCGGATGGAACTACATAAATGAAAATTCAATTCGTATCAGTAATTTGCCAAGTGGTAATTATACACTTCGGATCAAAGCACAAAATCATCAAGGAAAATGGTCGACCAATGAACTTACTATTCCGGTGACTGTATTGGTTCCTTTTTACAGGAATCCTTTTGTGCTGACAGGATTTTCTTTAATGCTGGCAGCAATTGCATTTGGTTTTTATAAATGGAATAACAGGAAATTAAAACAGGAGAAAGAAAAGCTGGAATTGGAAGTTGCTAAACGGACTGAAAAAATTGAGCAACAAAAAACCCAATTGCTTGAAATGGATAAATTGAAATCGCGCTTCTTCGCCAATATCTCGCACGAACTGCGTACTCCCCTCACACTTATCACAGGACCGGTTGATGCAATGCTACATGGTCAGTATGGTGAGCTTAGTCCCAATTTAAAAAATGCGCTTACGCGGACGGAAAAGAATGGCAAGCAACTCATGCGATTCATCGAACAGATTCTTGATCTGAGCAGGTTGGAGTCAGGAAAATTGCTCATCTATGAGAAGCCGGTTTTGTTAGCATCCGAAATCCGTAAAATAGAAAGCTCATTCAAAGAATTAGCGCGCATCAAACATCAGGAATGGGAGGTAGAATATTTACTTCCCGATGATTTGATAGTCATGCTCGACGATGATAAATTGGAAAAAATAATTTATAACCTGCTGTCGAATGCATTTAAATTTACGCAGCAGTTTGGAAAGGTTAAGATGACAGTGAAACCACTCAAGGTTGCCGATTTTGATTTAAATTCGAATTCGAAATTTGATATCGTATTTGAAGTTACAGATACAGGAAAGGGTATTCCACTTGAAGATCAGCCATTCATTTTCGATCGCTTTTTTCAATCTTCAAAAATGGAAGAAAGCAACACGGGTGGATCAGGAATCGGGTTGGCATTCGCAAAAGAACTTACACATGCATTTCATGGCGAACTCACTGCCATAAGTGAACATGGAAAAGGAAGTACCTTCCGTTTAATACTACCTCTTCGCAAAGCCTTAATTGAAGCTCAAACCGAAGCAGTAAGTGACGAGTCAATCCTGGGAATAATACCGGCCAGGCTGACCGATTCAGGTGAAAATGGAATTCAGCTGCTGAAAGCACATACTATCTTATTGGTTGATGATAATTATGATTTGCTGCAATTTATCAGTGAAGTTTTATCGCCGTTATATAAGGTAATCACTGCATCTAACGGGATTGAAGCTATTAAACATCTCGAATCGAAAAATCTTCCTATCGACTTTATTATTTCCGATGTAATGATGCCCCATATGGATGGATTTGAGTTTTTGGAAAAATTGAAATCGCATCCCGAATGGAAAAGATTACCTGTAATATTGCTCACCGCGAAGGCTACCACTGAACACAAGATACGTGCATTGCGGATTGGTGTTGATGATTACATGTACAAGCCATTCTCCACAGCTGAATTGCTTGCACGCGTTCAAAACCTGTTGCATCATTATGAAAATCGGAATGAAGTCCCTTTTGTGGAAACAACTCCGATCATCCAAAATGACTCAAACACACAACTGAATGACCCGGAAGCCACATATAAAAATTACATCAGTGAATATGATTTAAACTGGCTCGAAAAAGCGGAGACGATTTGCAAGTCAAATATTTCAAATACCCTTTTCAGCCTTCCTGACCTGGCCGACAAATTAGCATTAAGTGAACGTCAGCTACATCGGCGGATTAATGCACTCACAGGTTTAACTCCCAACAAATACATCCGGGAAATCAAGTTGCAATTTGCCCGTGAACTTCTTGAAGCAGGCCGTTTCAAAACAGTAGCAGAAGTGGCTTATCACGTGGCGTTCGAAAAACCCGACTATTTTTCTAAACTGTTTTCCGAACGGTTTGGTGTGAAGCCGAGCGAATTACTCAGGTGATAAGTTAGCTTTTCATAATTCCGTAATATCTCAATCCTGGAATAACTTTACCTGCAATTTAGAAAGGTTCCTTTTCAATCCTGGCAAAATAACCACTGAACAGATTTATTCTGGTTTTTTACAATTCACTGAATATCAAATTTATGCAGTTGTTTCAAACTATTCAAAAGTCAGTTTTATAGGGTGTTTTTGGCAGAATTTGTAATTGCTTTCCATCCAATTTTGGAGAAACAACCTAACTTAATTTATTATGAAAAAACTGACTTTAATAATTCTATTGATTTTGCCAATGTTGATTCAGATCACTGATTTGAATGCACAAACTGCTAAAAATACCATTTGTACAGTTCAAACCCGCTACTTGAAAAATATGCTTGACAGTACTGAAAGGGTCGCTCTGGCAAACATGCTTGCGGAATATCATCAGAAAGTGACTATGAAAAATGAATTTGTCTTGAGTGAGAAAAGCATGTGGCATTTCTGGACGGACGACAGCAGGGAATTTGTAACCGTTACAGAGTATGCTGACTGGAGTGCTATTGAAAAATCAGGCAACCGCGATGGTGAACTCGAGAAACAAGCATGGCCTGATGCCGCTCAACGCGCTGATTTTATGAAAAAAATGAATAGCTATTTCACACATCACAAGGATGCGATTTTTAATGTAATGCCTAAACTCACTAAATAAATAACTTAACTAAAAATCCATGAAAAAATCATTAAAAATTATCACGATCAAAGCATTGCTGATGTTAATGGTATTTAACGTATCAGTCTATGCGCAGGACAAAACCTACAAGAGCGGGACTGTTTGGACCGTATCATTGGTTAAAACAAAAGCCAATATGAGCGTAGAATACCTGAACAGCCTCAAGGCAAACTGGAAAGCAATAAACGACGAAGCTGTTAAACAAGGCCTTATCATTTCCTACAAAATACTGGAAGGCAGATCAGCCAATCCTGAAGATTTTGATATCATGCTGATGGTTGAGACAAAAGATGTAGCAACAATTCAGGCAAATGAAGAAAAATTTGACGCTATCCGGAAAAAGATTATGGGAGGTGAAGACGCTATTCAAAAAGTAAACCAGGCTAGAGTAGATGTTAGGGAAATATATGGAAATAAGATGTTTTTTGAGGTAGTTTACAAGTAAAAATTGGGATTTATTTGTCAACCGGCCACTCAAAAAGTGGCTGGTTTTTTTGTGCTGTATTGAAAACAATTAAAAATAATTAAAAGAGTAACTTTGCAGCCGTTGACTCCCATTATCGAAAGCGAAGCCCTGATTATCAAATGAGTACAGAAACACCGAAAAAACGTTTTGCCTTATGGACCAACGACGTGGAAGATCACTCCATATGGTTTAACAAGCTTCGTTATGAAACCGGTGAGCTGGTTTTAAAAGAGGGAATGCCCATATTGCTTGATATTTACAAGCGTTTTAATATTAAGAGCACATTCTATTTCACCGGGTATATGGTGGAACATTTTCCGGATGTGGTAAGGATGATCATCGCCGACGGGCATGAAGTAGCATCTCACGGATATTCCCACCAGGTACATGAAGCATTTGATGTATTAAGCTACAACGACCAGGTTTCACATCTGGAAAAATCTAAAAAACTTCTTGAGGATGTGTGTGGTTATGAAGTAATTTCATTTCGTGCACCTGCATTGCGTGTGAATTCCGATACACCCAGGGCGTTAGCAAAAACGGGTTTTAAAATCGATAGTTCAGTAGCTTCCCAACGTTTCGATATGTTCCTTTCATTTGGAAGCATGAAGAAACTGAAGTGGCTCACAGCGCCAAGGCTGCCCTATAACACAGCTCCTGATAACCTGTTTAAGAAAGGTAATGGTCCGATTGTGGAAGTGCCACTCACAGCGCTTGTATTTCCATATGTCGGAACCACGATGCGCATTTTTCCTGCAATCACCAAAGCACAACATGTGTTGCTGAACGCCGAAAACAGCTATCATGAAAAACCAATAGTATTCGACGTGCATCCGAATGAATTTATTAATGAAGAAAGTGAAGTACGTACAATTGAAAGACGGTCGAAGAATTTTTTCAGTTACCTGTTAGCCGATGTGATAAGGGGAAAACTGAAGGTTAAGAATCTTGGCAAAGCCGCCATTCCGCTTTACGAAAAAGAAATATCCTATTACCGCGACCGTGGATATACGTTTCTGACTGTGAAGGATTACTGCAAACAAAAAGGTCTCATCTGATTCCATTATGCGCATTTTTATAATCACAATGGATGATCCTGTTTTTACTGTTCCGTTTATACGGGAAGTGATTGAACAGCGCCACAAGGATATCGTTGGAGTTGCAACTTCCAAAGGTGATCGAATGGTAATAGGTAAAAAAAGATCTCCAATCGTTTATCTTTTTTCACTCTTGCTGATAATGGGTCCCTTGAACTTCCTTAAGCATGTAATGGTGACCGTTACTTTTAAAATCCGGAAAAAACTTTCCAAAATATTCGGATTTGTGAAGTCACCTTCCATTTTAAATACTGCAGCCAAATATCAAATTCCCACTTTCGATATTTCGACTCCAAACTCAAAAGAATTCCGTGAAACCCTGAAAGCACTCCGCCCGGATGTAATTATTAACCAGAGTCAGAGCATCATTAAAAAGGAATTGCTTGAAATCCCGACTATCGGAGTTATCAATCGCCACAATGCACTGCTACCTAAAAACCGCGGAAGGCTCACTCCTTTCTGGGTGCTGTTTAAAAAGGAAAAGGAAACCGGTGTGAGCATCCATTTTGTGAATGAAGGCATTGATGCCGGTGAAATAATAGTGCAGGCTAAATTTGAAGTAAGTCCAAATGAAACTTTTAATTCGCTGGTGCGGAAGAATTATACAGTGGCACCCAAAGCCATGCTGAAGGCACTTGAAATATTAGAAAAAGGAAATTACACTTTGATGCCGAATGATGATGCGGAGGCTACCTATAATACAGTTCCTTCTTTTCGGGATGCGTGGGACTACAGAATGGGAAGAACAAAAAAGAATTAAAAATTGGATTGTTTCTCCACCTTTTATGGATACACAATCATATCGGCCTTTTTGATTTTCTTCACCAGCTCTTCGTTAAATGTCTGAACGAATTTACTCAGGTAATAAGAAAAGGCACTAAAATACATTTTGCCGGAACATTTGGATGGCCTGACAAATTTATCTCCGTAAATCCTGTTAAAATATTTATCATACATCTCAAAATGTATTTCGAAGTTAGTGCCAATTTCAATTTTATTTAATACAATAAAATATTTGGCATGTTTCTCATGCATCATATTTTGAGAAATCCCTATTCCGCCGGTATTCATATTCTGACCCGCATAATAAACAGGTCCTTCCTTAATCATCGTGGAAGTTCTGATATATCCTGCAACTCCATCTACAACATCAAGACTGGAATTAGTTTGGATTTGTGCCAGTTCGGAACTATCTGCAAGCATTTGTAAATATGTGGAATCAGCAATTAAAAATTCCGCTTCCGGCATCAGGGATTTCAATCCTTGAATTATTCTTTGATTGATTACAATAAGTAAAGTATCCTTATTCAAATCATGTTTACGCAAAATACTTTTAACCGTGCTGCCGGTTTTTGTATTTTCTAAATGAAAAGGCGACAAATAAATTACATCCTGAGCCTGGATGGTAAGGCAGGACAATATAATCAGCAACGTGAAAGCAAATCTCATAAAACTACATTAAGGGCACAAAAGTAGCAAAAAGAACTTACTCAATCACTACCATTGCTGTATTAACCCTATGCTTTCCGGTGCAGCGTACAGTATAAACCCCTGTCGGGAGATCCCTTATTTCCAGGGCAATTGACCCGGTTCCGGTACTTGTCAACCGGTTATTGTAGACCTGTTGTCCCGTAATATTGAACAACTGAATTTCAAGATCCTCAGCAACAGGCTCATCAAATTGAAGGGTAAAACTTCCATTATTGGGATTCGGATAAATCGAAAATGCATCGGATACGGACTCTGGATGAATTCCGGTCAATTGAATCGTGTTAAGTGTGGTGTTGGTCCTGACTGGTGCATTAAAGTCAAAGTAGACATCAGCGGCATTTGTGATTTGTGTACCGTCAGGAAGATTTGGTTTCAGTTTGATTGTGAACGCAACAAACCCATTACTTAACAATTCATTTTGCGAAACAGAAGGAAGATTAATATTGCTGAATGTAAATTGCAACAAGCCTGTCGGTGAAATACTCGCCGTTTGATCGTGTGTGGCATATTCCACCCTCATCGAATTCCAGTCAAGATCACTATCTAGTGAATCGAGTAAAATAATATTTTCCGCATAGTAATTTCCAAGATTTTGAAAATGGATAATGTACTGCAATACAGAATCAGATGCTGAAATATACCCCTGCGGTCCGATTCCAGCAGGAAATACTTCTTTATAATTTGGATCATATGAACCTAATGTCATCAGTTGTTTGAAATCCGTATTATCCCACCATGCAGTATCACCAATGATTGGAAAAATAGTGTCGGTATAATTGAGCATTGTGCCAATAGGTACATTCACCGGTATAGTATGCGTGACATTATATTGTCGTGATGCCAGAGGCAGTGAAATTGAATTAAAATAAGTGGCACTTGCTGCTGGCACATTGAGCGCAGTTGGTGTTGCAGGTCCTGAAAATAAAAACGGTGCCTGTGAATCATAATCATATTGCGCGGTAGAAGATAAAGCAATAGTTCCCCTGTTGAATTCCACAATACGCTGCACGAAATCTTTTCCTACAACCGGAGGTGATGAATAATTATACATCTCAACAGAGAGGTCAGTCACCCAATCAACTGTATCAGCAATATCCTGAATTACTATAGCTCCAGGGCCGGAAACATTTACTGTGAAAGGATTCGTTGCAGGACAAACCTGGTACCTGTAAGGCATTGGCAATTGCTGAATTGTTGTGACTCCCGGAGGTACCACGAATGAATAAAATCCTGATGCATTTGTATAATCAATATCACCGGTAGTGACGCACTTTATCGGAATGTTTGCCATCACTGGTTCACCGGGGTCTTTCTGACAATTGTTATTCAAATCGATAAACACACTTCCCTGTATTGTTCCTGAACAAGGTGCTATAGTATTGTATCCGATATAAAACGATTGAGCAGCCAAACAACCGTTTGCATCAGTAATATTCACAGAATAATATCCGGGAAGCAAACCTGAAATTGTTGGTGTAGTTGCTCCTGTCGACCAGTCATACTGATACGGTGCAGAGCCCGAAATAATATTCACCGAAGCAGATCCATCCGCAGTATAAACACACGATGCAATTTGCGGAACTACCATCATGTTCAAATTTGAAATGTATGGTATGTGCACACAATTCGTCATAAAACATCCATCGGCATCAGTTACAGTACCATACACATTAGCAGAAGGCATTCCACTAATTGTTGCAGTCGACTGACCGGAACTCCATGAAAAAGTATATGGCGTTACTCCACCGGATGATATCATTTCAGCAGTACCATCATTGTTCAAACAAAGGTTCGCTGTGCTGTTCATAGTCATATAAAGGTTCGTGTTTTGTGATACACTTGCTGTTCCGGTTCTGATGCAACCCTGTGAATCGGTAATCACAAAATTGTAAAGACCGGCGGCAAGACCTGATGCTATTGGAGTGGTTTGTACAGGTGAACTAAACCACTGGTAATTGTATGGAGGTGTTCCTCCTGTGACATTAGGAGTAATTGTTCCGGTAGCACCTAAACATTGTGAGGGCGTTACAGAATAATTTACGTTTACTGGGGAAATGCTTGCAACATTTGGATAACTGGTACCTAAACAACCCTGTGCATCAGTTACAGTTACCACGTAATTTCCGGAAGGCAGATTTGTAATAGTTGGAGTTGTTGCAAAAGTATTCCACAAGTATGTATAGGGGCCGGTACCACCTGATCCAATTGCTGTAATTGCACCATCAAGGTCGTCACAATTTGCATTGGTGACCGATGTAAACGCATTTACGCTAACTGTAGATAACATATAAGCTCCTGAATAACTAACGCACCCATCCATGTCGGTAACAGAAACGTTATAAATAGAGTTTGCGATCAAACCTGTGGCTGTGCTGGTTGTTTGTCCATTCGACCAGAAATAAGAATATGGCATATTCCCACCAGACGCCACAACTGTTGCCGTGCCATTTGTACAATTAGCCGGCGTGGTACTTGTATTTAATACTATATCATTTATCGAAGGAACATAATATCCATTATCAATGGAATCAAGATCACTAAGCATCATCTGGCAACCGTTCATGTCGGTAATCAAACAATCATAATATCCACCACTCAGATTTGTGATAGCATTGGTAATTCCGGGAAACGGCATTCCATTGAAAAACCAGGAATAAGTATATGGAGCCAAGCCTCCTAAAACTGCGAGAGTGAGGGATCCATTCTGCTGAGGGCAACTATCAGCAACTGCTGTTGGTATTATTCCAAAAGGATAATCAAAATAATTAAAATCATAAAAGGGACCCATTCCATTGGCTGGTATACATTCAACCGAAACATACCCACCACTGAAATTTGTGAGCGAATCGTACTGAGAGGTCGAATAATGTATTACTTGTCCATTGTTGGTGTACCAGTAATAATAACATCCAAATGTAGGGAAAAAGGGATTTTGTACTACCAGAACCCCATCGTGGTTGCAAACAGGATTTACAAGTTGAATTGTAACTTGTGAATACACTGAATTGCTATACAGAAAAAGGGATGCAACGACTAAAAATTGCAATAAGCGGGAAGACTTCATCATAACTGGTTTTAGCATTGTTTTGTCAATAATGTCAGGCAACTGTACCATGAAAGGCTAAAATACAGACGAGACTATGTTCGATTTGTTGCATTGGTATCAGATTTCTTAAAAGTAGGTAATTATATCATACAGCAAATTCCTGACAAAATAGCCAAATTGTTATTTTTGCACGCATGAAACCAATCACCCTGCTTCTCTTCATTTTCATATGCTCCTCATCCATAGCCCAGGATTTTAAAATATTCAAAGGCGATACAATTAACCGGACTGATGCCAAAGGGCAGAAACAAGGAGCCTGGAAACGATATTATGATAACGATACGCTCTTCTCAATCACGAATTTTAAGAATGGCAAACCGGCAGGTGCTACCCGAATGTATTATAAGAACGGGCAGAAACAGGGCATCATGACCTACGACAAGGACGGCAAAACCTCACGCATGATCAGCTATTGGCCCAATGGAAAGGTGAAAGCTGTAGGAAAATATTTCAGCCAGGAAAAAGACAGCACCTGGAATTATTACAATGAAATGGATACGCTTACTTCCGTAGAAAATTATAAAATGGGAAAGCCCCACGGAGTTTGGAAAGTGTATTATGCTGACGGGAAAATATCGGAAGAAACCAACTATGTAAACGGGGTAAAAAACGGACCGTGTAAAACCTGGTTTACCAATGGAAGTCTGAAAATGACCGGTACCTACAAAAATGATACATTCGAAGGTGAACTCATCCATTTTCACATGAATGGCAAACCTTACATTAAAGGCACTTTCGTGGATGGACTTAAAGAAGGGGAATGGCTTTACCTAAATGAAAATGGCGCGAAGGATTCCACGGATGTTTATAATCACGGAGTACTCCTAAATAAGTGACAAGTGTAAAGTGACAAGTGACAAGTTCGCGATGCGACGCGGGTTGAACATTTATATTGTAACAGACACTTTATTACAAAGCTGACCGTTGACTGATGACCGTTGACCTTTTTTTACTTGTCACTTTACACTTGTCACTTGTCACTTTTTTTTTGCTAAACGCCGACGGTTTCAGAAACCTGGTAAGTATTTCTATCAATCGAATTTCTGGCGATCAGTTCACCTAAAAATCCTGCGACGAACAATTGTGTGCCGATGATCATGGCCAGAATACCGAAGTAAAAAAGCGGACGGTCGGTCATCTTGTAAACGTCGAAAGCATATTTGTCAATTGCAAGTTTCAGAGCAATTCCAAATCCGACAAGGAAACTTAATGTACCAAGCAATCCGAAAAGATGCATTGGTTTTTTTCCAAACTTTGAAACAAAAGTGATAGAAAGTAAATCGAGAAAACCATTTACAAATCGCTCGAGTCCGAATTTTGTTTTTCCATATTTACGAGCGCGGTGCTCCACTACTTTTTCCGCAATACGAGTGAAACCTGCCCACTTTGCAATCACGGGAATGTAACGGTGCATTTCGCCATACACTTCAATGCTCTTCACCACTTCGGAACGATATGCTTTTAATCCGCAATTAAAATCATGCAGATTATGAATGCCGCTCATACGACGTGTAGTCCAGTTAAAAAGACGGGTTGGGATTGTTTTGCTTAACGGATCGTGACGTTTTTTCTTCCATCCGCTTACCAGGTCGTCACCATCTTTTATCATTTGATAAAGCTCAGGAATTTCATCAGGGCTGTCTTGTAAATCGGCATCCATTGTGATTACCACTTCACCTTTGGCTAAACTGAATCCGCTGTTAAGCGCTGCCGACTTTCCATAATTTCTGCGAAAGCGAATTCCTTTAATGCAAGGATTTGAAGAAGCAAGATGCGTGATGACATGCCATGAATTGTCACGGCTTCCATCATCGACAAGAATTATTTCATAAGAAAATTTTCCATCGTCCATCACCCTGGTAATCCATTCACAAAGTTCCGGTAATGATTCGGCTTCGTTGAGCAAAGGAATAACCACACTAATGTTTACTGAATTCATGCGTTTTGTATGGTTTGTGGTTTACGACGGTAAATTGCAGCGATAATAAGAGTTGCAATAACTCCAACGATAAGTTTATTGAATGCTTCACTGAAAGCAAGCGATGACATTGTTACAAGGTCAATGCTCTCCATTGCTTTGTCAAGCATTTTATCCGATAACAAATCTTTTCCCTGTTCAAGACTAAGGGCAGCCTGCGATTTGTAAACTTCCAGAATTGTGACGTCGTAAACTGTTCCGAAAAGGTAAAAAAACAAGCCGAATAAGGTCACACTGAAAATTGAAGTAAGAAACCCTATTGACAAGCCTTGCCTGTAGGTCATATTTCCTTTCAAATTATGATTCCGGTGAAATTTGACTGCCATCGAAAGGAATACGATTGGGACCCAAATCCCAAGTAAACTAATTTGTCCAAAAATACTGAAACCACTGAAATACAACGTCATATAAAACAGCACCACTGCAATCCCGCTCAAGGAACCATAATGAATGGCTGTTTTGAACATATTATTTTCACTCATGCGGGCAAAGGTAACGGAATTGCGTGATTCCTAAAACCACCTGTTTAATTGACGGCATCTTTCTTTGTGAACCAGTGATTTCTAAGTAACCGACTTCTCCGAAAGGATTTCAATAATTTTATAAACAATTGTATTTAAACAGCTTACAATTAAATTTGCTTTTACTAATTTTGAAAAAAATTTGAAATGAACGTGTTGATCAACACAGCTGCCATTATTGGGATGTTTCTGTTTATGGAATTCGTAGCCTGGGTGACGCATAAATACATAATGCATGGGTTGCTTTGGGTCCTGCACCGTGATCACCATCAGGGTCATGAAGGCTTTTTCGAAAGAAACGATTATTTCTTTATCATTTTCGCCTTGCCCAGCATGTTGCTGATGTATTTTGGAGTCCTTGCCGGAGGTGATATAAAATTGTACATGGGCATCGGCATTGCGTTATATGGATTTTGTTATTTCATGGTGCATGAAATTTTTATTCATCAGCGGTTTAAAATTTTCCGTAACAGCAACAACTGGTACCTGCGTGCAATCAGAAGAGCTCATAAAATGCATCACAAACATTTTAATAAAGAACACGGTGAATGTTTTGGGATGTTGCTTGTTCCGTTAAAATATTTTAAGGACGAAAAATAACTGCATTTGAACTGGCTCTACCTGGCTCTAAACCTGGGCTCTATCGCTATTCCTCTGGCCTTCAGTTTCGATAAAAGAATCCTGTTTTATAAAAACTGGCCTTCGCTTTTTCCAGCCATTCTTATTACCGCAACTTTTTTCCTGGTATGGGATTTCTGGTTCACGGCTATAGGTATCTGGCGTTTCAATCCAGAGTTTGTGATGGGAGTACACATTGTAAATCTTCCTATTGAAGAATGGTTATTTTTTTTATTCATTCCTTATGCATGTGTATTTATTCATGAGTCGCTCAAACATTATTTTACCAAAACACCATTTGCAAATCATGGAAAAATAATTGCATTAGTGTTGGGTGTTGCTTGCCTCCTTGTCGGGATGCTATACATCGATCGTATGTACACCACCGTTACATTTTCAATGCTCGGAATTTTTCTGCTGATCGCCGCAAAAATTTTCGATAATGAACTTCTGGCGAGATTTTTCCTCACCTACCTCTTTTCTGTAATTCCTTTTGCAATTGTGAACGGAGTGTTGACCGGAATGCCTATTCTCATTTATAACAATGCAGAAAACCTGGCCTTTCGAGTGGGCACAATTCCATTGGAGGACTTTTTTTATTCCATGCTCATGCTCCTCATCAATATTTCCCTTTTTGAATTCCTGAGAAGAAAAAAGCAGGTTTCCCACCTATAATACCATCATTTGTTAAAAATTGAAGGGTAACATTACCCTTTCTTGTATGTTATGACATATATTTGCAGTCTTAAAATCTTTAATTTTAGTCCATGTTTAAAAACAAGACGGTAATTTTTATTTTCATCCTGATAGCGGTGCTTGCAGCTATAAAAATGATCTACTTGACAAAGGAGGAACCACAGGCTGCTGCAGGAGGACCGGGTAAAGGCGCTGCAGGCAAACCGATTCCGGTTAACGGAGTTGTGATTGTTCAAACCGACCTTGAAGAAGGGCTTTTCGCGATAGGAACTGTGCTTGCCAACGAAGAAGTGGAGTTACGCCCCGAAATTTCCGGAAAAGTAGTAAGCATACTTTTTAAGGAGGGTACATTGGTACAAAAAGGTGCCTTACTTGTTAAATTAAATGATGCAGATTACCAGGCACAACTTTCAAAACTCGAAAGCAGTCTGAAATTGTTGAGCGAGACTGAAGAACGCCAAAAAAAATTATATGAACTGAATGGTATAAGTCAGCAGGAATACGATCAGGCAAGGAACCAGGTGGATGCAGTAAAATCAGATATCCAGTTTAACAAGGCGCAGATTGAAAAAACTGAAATACGTGCCCCATTCTCAGGACAAATAGGATTGAAAAATATCAGCGAAGGAAGTTTTGTCAACCAGAATTTTCTCATCGCAACCATGCAACAATTAAATCCAATCAAAGTTGATTTCGCGATTCCTGAAAAATATATGGAACAGGTTAAAACAGGTAAGGAAATTACTTTCACTATCGACGGCGACCATGAAATTCATACTGCTAAAATTTATGCTGTGGAACCCAGAGTTGAAACAGCTACGCGTACTCTAAAAATGAGAGCGCTTGCCGATAATCGTGCAGGAACAATCATACCAGGTTCATTTGCCAGAGTCAAATTCAGTCTCAGTCGTGCCGGTCAGGCAATATTGATTCCCACCCAGGCTGTGATACCAATTCTTAAAGGTAAAAAAGTAATGGTATCGAAAAACGGAATTGCGTTATCCCGCGAAATCGTAACCGGCATCCGAAAAAACAAAGAAATTGAAGTCGTAACAGGATTAACAGTAGGCGACACCGTGATTACTTCGGGTATAATGTCGTTGCGGGATAGTATGATGGTGAATGTGAAAATCTTTGATTGAAACCACAAAAAAAAGTGACAAGTGTAAAGTGACAAGTGAGTCAAAAAAGTGTAAAGTGTAAAGTGACAAGTGACAAGTGAGTCGCAGAACAGGAATGTATGCATCTAAAGGAAGAATCTATAAATTACAAATAAAAACCGGTGTAGAGACGCATTGTATGCGTCTCAAAATAAGTCTAAATCGAATCTACGAATTAAAATAAAACCAAGTGTAGAGATCCGCCATCCGGCGGAAATGCGTCTCGGTCTTGACAAAAACACGAATCATAATATTCATTTAAACTTTACCGAATCAAGCTCCCTCTCCTTTGGAGAGGGTTGGGGTGAGGCAAATAATGTAAATGGGGAGTACGAATTACGAATTTATTGAGGAACTACATCGAATCTACAAATTACGAATTAAAATAAAACCGGCGTAGGCCGAATGCGTCTCGGTCGTGAACAAAACACGAATCATAATATTCGTTTAAACATTACCGAATCAAACTCCCTTTCCTTTGGAGAGGGTTGGGGTGAGGCAACCGCGAATTACAAATCAAAAACAAAAGCATTAACTTAAATTGCTTTATTTATAATTTATCATCTATCATTTCATAAATGTCACTATCATCCACCAGTATTCGCCGGCCCGTATTAGCCATCGTGATGTCCCTCACGATAGTTATATTCGGTTTGATTGGATACAACAGTCTGGGCATACGTGAATATCCTTCGGTGGATCCGCCAATTATTACGGTGCGGACTGCATACACTGGCGCCAATGCGGATGTTATTGAATCGCAGATTACAGAACCGCTTGAAAAAGCGATCAACGGAATAGCAGGCATTCGAACAATTTCATCAGCAAGTAACCAGGGATCGAGTGTGATCACTGTGGAATTTAATCTTGATGAAAATCTTGAAGCTGCTGCTAACGATGTGCGTGATAAAGTATCGCAGGCCGTTCGGCAGTTACCACAGGATATAGATGGTTTGCCGGTTGTAACCAAATCCGATGCGAACTCAGATGCCATTCTTTCATTAACATTACGAAGCGATACTAAAAACCAACTCGAAGTGAGTGAGTATGGTGAAAATGTAATTGCGGAACGTCTTCAAACAATTCCCGGCGTAAGTACTGTACAGATATGGGGTCAGAAAAGATATGCGATGCGCATCTGGATTGATCCTGCAAAGCTCTCCTCCTTTCGCTTGACCCCACTCGATATCAAACAAGCCCTTGACAGGGAAAATATTGAACTTCCTACAGGAAAAATTGCTGGCGACAATACAGAACTTACTGTTAAAACTGCAGGTAAATTTGAAACCGAAGAGGATTTCAATAACATGATCATCAAAAGTTCCGGCGATGAAACTGTGCGACTCGGTGATGTAGGTTATGCGGTTTTAGGTCCTGAAAACGAAGAGACCATTTTGCGTGAATCAGGTGTTCCAATGATAGCCGTGGCTGTTGTTCCGCAACCAGGTGCAAACTATATTGAAATTGCCGACGAGTTTTTTAAACGTGTGGAACAGATTAAAAAAGAAATCCCGAAAGATTTCAAACTGGATATCGCCCTCGACAACACCAAGTTCATTAAACTTTCGATAACCGAAGTTCAGGAAACACTCATCATCGCAATTGTGCTGGTGATTCTAATCATCTATTTATTTTTCCGTGATTGGCTTATAGCATTCCGGCCATTGATTGACATTCCGGTTTCACTCATCGGTGCCTTTTTTATAATGTACCTGATGGGTTACTCCATCAACGTACTCACCTTGCTTGCTATCGTACTTGCAACCGGTCTGGTTGTGGATGATGGAATTGTGGTGACTGAAAATATTTTCAAGAAAGTTGAGCGAGGGATGGGCCCTGTGGAAGCTGCACATAAAGGCTCACAGGAAATATTTTTTGTGGTTATTTCCACCTCCATCACACTTGCTGCAGTTTTCCTCCCGGTGATTTTCCTGGAAGGATTTGTGGGAAGGCTCTTCCGTGAATTCGGAGTAGTGCTTGCGGGAGCGGTTCTTATTTCCGCTTTCGTTTCTCTTTCTCTGACTCCAATGCTTAACGCGAAACTTATTCGCAAAAATCACAAGCATTCAAAGTTTTATTTACTAACTGAACCTTTTTTCGAAAAGATGAACAACAGTTATGGAAGAACTCTTACATCGTTCATGCGCAAACCGTTTTTGGCTGTCGCGATGGTATTGGCTTCTTTCCTTATGATTTTCGGAATTGGCGCGTTGCTGCAATCAGAACTGGCTCCACTGGAAGATCGGGCTTACCTCAGAATGAGTATTTCTGCACCTGAAGGTTCCTCATTTGAGTATACCGACAAGTTTATGTTCAAGCTTGTGGATTTGATAAACGATTCCGTACCTGAAAAAAAAGTGCTCCTTACCGTTACTGCACCAGGCTTCACAGGATCAGGTGCGGTTAATACCGGATTTGCAAGGGTGGTACTTACTGATGCAACCGATCGTAAAAGAAGTCAGCAAGAGATTGTGGATATGCTGACTGCAAAAACCAAAACATATTCAGAAGCCAGAACTTTCGTAATCCAGGAACAAACAATTTCAGCCGGTGGTAACGCTGCACGCGGCGCTTTACCAGTTCAGTTTGTATTGCAGGCGCCCGACTTCGAAAGACTTCAGGCTGCACTTCCTAAATTTATGGATGCAGCCAATAAAAATCCAGTGTTCCAGGGTGTGGATGTCAATCTTAAATTCAACAAACCGGAACTTGATATTTATATTAATCGCGAAAAAGCAGGAAACCTCGGTGTTTCAGTGGAAGACATAGCACAAACACTTCAACTTGCATTCAGTGGTCAGCGATTCAGTTATTTTACCATGGCTGGAAAACAATACCAGGTGATCGGACAAGTGGATCGTGCCAACCGTGATGAACCAGTGGATTTGCAATCTATTTTCGTTCGCAATAACAAAGGTGAACTGATTCAACTTGATAACGTCGTCACTATTGAAGAACAAAGTAATCCTCCTCAGCTGTATCACTACAACAGGTATATGTCGGCAACAGTTTCTGCCGGACTTGCACCGGGAAAAACTATTGGTGATGGAATAAAAGCAATGGAAGATATCAGTTCGAAAGTACTTGACGATTCTTTTTCCACAGCACTCACCGGACCTTCACGGGATTTTGCAGAAAGTTCTTCTAACATCCTCTTCGCATTCCTGCTTGCACTACTTCTCATCTACCTTATTCTTGCCGCGCAATTCGAAAGCTTCATAGATCCGTTTATTATCATGATCACTGTGCCATTGGCAATGGCTGGTGCTCTCCTTGCCTTGTGGTATTTCAATCAAACATTAAATATCTTCAGTCAAATTGGTATCATCATGTTGATTGGACTTGTTACCAAAAACGGAATCATGATAGTGGAATTCGCAAACCAACAGGTTGCAGCGGGTAAAACAAAAGCTCAGGCGATACAGAATGCTGCAGAAGCACGTTTCCGTCCCATTCTCATGACAACACTCGCAACAGTACTTGGTGCAATGCCAATCGCTCTTGCACTTGGAGCCGGTGCTGAAAGCCGCAAATCAATGGGAATTACTGTTATTGGTGGATTGATTTTTAGTCTTATCCTCACACTGTTCATCATTCCTGCCATGTACAAAATGATGTCCAGAAAAAAACCGGGAGTTGTTCCTGAATACGAACAACAGGAAGTGGAAGTCTGAAACAACCCGGACTAAATTTATTATTGAAAACAAAACAACCGGTTAATGAAGCACAGTATCCGTAAACTATTTTTTTTCTTCCTTTTTATTTTCATCACCTTCCAGGTTGCAGCTCAGGACGCGTTATCACTTTCTGCTTCGATTGAAGCGGCTTTGAAAAACAATTACAGCATTCTCATTTCACGCAACGATGCTGAAATTGCAACCAACAACAATTCACTTGGTAATGCCGGCATGCTTCCTACTCTCGATGTTTCAGCAGGAATTTCAAAAGCCGATGTTAATACCGAACAGGAATACAGCAATGGCAACATTGTAAAACAGGATGGCGCCTCCACCGACGGACTGGCAGCAGGAGCGCATTTTAACTGGATACTATTCGATGGTTTACGAATGTTTGCTTCGCGGTCAAAGCTGATGTCGATTGAAGATGCATCGGGCATTCAACTTAAAATGCAGATTGAAACTACTGTAGCTGCCGTGATGGAAAGTTATTTCCGTGCGGTGAGTCTTAGCAGGGAAATCAAAGTACTTGATGATGCCATTTCAATGTTTGACGAACGTGTGAGAATTGCGGAAATGAAATTCAAAGTAGGCTCCGGATCCAAACTTGATTTGCTGCAATCTCAAACTGATCGTAATGCAAGGAAATCATTACGGTTAAATCTTTTGGTTTCTTATGACAAGGCACTTGCCGAGCTGAACAAGCTCATGGGGAAAAATGCTTTTGTTTCATGGCAGCTCACAGATTCCATCACCATCAGCTACAAACCCACTTACGAGGACCTGAAAAAAACTGTACCTGTGCAAAATTATGAATTGCAGTTTGGTCAAAAACAGGAGGATATTTATAAGGACATGATAAAGGAATCCAAATCATATCGTTTCCCTTTACTCAACCTTAATGTCGATTATAATTATGGCCGCACTGAAAATGAAGTTGGTTTTGTACTTTTAAATCAAAATCAGGGATTGTATTCAGGGCTCACTCTTTCGTGGAATCTTTTCAATGGTTTGAACACCAATCGCGAAGTCCAGAATGCAAAGCTGAACTGGAACACCACCACCCTGATGCTTGCCGATACCAAACTACGCATCGATCAAGATTTGTATGTAGCCTACAAACAACTTGAATCGGATCTCGAAATTCTTCAGCTCGAAACAGAAAACTCTGCAGTGGCAACTGAAAACGTAAACATCGCACTGGAATCATTTAAACTCGGAAGCATTTCCGGACTGGAACTGAAAGATGCTCAAAATTCTTTCGAAGGAGCTCAGTCACGACTCGTTATCGCCCAACTCCAGGCAAAACTTTCCGAAATCGCTTTGATGAAATTGAATGGGGAACTCGTGAAATAATGGGAAAATGAGGGAATGAGAGAATGGGAGAATGGGAAAATGAGAGAATGAGGAAATAAGTAAATGGGAGAATGAAGCCTTGACCTCAAATTACAGAAGGCAGTTCATTGCATTCTGCTTTTGTAACCCCGCTCTTCAGAGCGGGGATGCCCGAATAAGATAAACTCGGGCTTTAGCCCTGACCGGCGAGTCATGGCTGTGTTGTAGAAATTACAACAGCTCGATTATTGCGAAGCAGGGGGAAAAATCCTAAATTTGCCCTTATTGTCAGGCTCCGCGACCTTTTCCGGATGACTTTCTGACCGCTTCAAACCATGTGTGGCATTAACGGCTTATTCAGTACAGGCAAAGCATTACCCGATAATACGGCCGAATTAATCCGCAAAATGAACCAGGCTCTGACTCACCGAGGGCCTGATGATGAGGGTTGTTTTGTAGACGCCGATGCGGGAATTGCCTTGGGCCATCGCCGTCTCAGCATCATCGACCTTTCTGCAAACGGCCATCAACCTATGAAGGACGACCGTCAAAACATGATGGTTTTCAATGGTGAGATCTACAATTACAAAGAGCTTAAAAAATCTCAACCTGATCAGCGTTTTGCCACAGACAGTGATACCGAAGTGTTGATGCGACTTTATGCCGAACACGGGCATCGCGCACTGGATTCACTGAATGGAATGTTCGCATTTGGTTTTTTCAATCGTAAAAATGGAGAACTCCAGTTAGCCCGCGATCGTGCCGGTAAAAAGCCGTTATACTTCATTAACACAAATGGCATTTTTGCTTTTTCGTCGGAGATCCGAGCATTGTTGACACTCCCCTGGGTCAAAGCAGAACTTGATAATTCAGCATTATATAATTTTCTAACATTCAATCAGCTTGAACCTCCTCAAACCATGTTTCGCAACATTGAGAAACTGGCTCCTGCTGAATGTCTCACAGTGAGTTCAACCGGAATCAAGGAACGCAAATTATATTGGGAAGTCAATTACACCGATCATTCAAAATATACCGAAAGTGAACTCAGCGACCAGGTTTTTGAGGAACTGAAAAAAGCAGTCGGTTACCGGATGGTAGCGGATGTACCAGTTGGCGCATTTCTAAGTGGTGGTGTGGATTCCAGTGCGGTGGTTGCACTGATGCGGGAAAATAACAATGGCCAGGTAAAAACATATTCTGTAGGTTTTGAAGGTCAGCCCGATTACGACGAACGCATATACGCTCAGCAAATTTCGAAACAATTCCAGACGCAGCATTTTGAAAAAATTGTTGGTCCGGCCGATATCGCCAACCTGCTACCAAAGGTGGCTGAAATTTTCGATGAGCCTTTAGCTGATGCCACCTGCATCCCGATTTATTTTATTTCAAAACTGGCTCGCGAAAACGGAACCATAGTCGTGCAAACAGGTGATGGTGCCGATGAATTATTTGCAGGTTACCGTGGATGGAAAAAATACCGCGAATGGTATCCATGGTTTCATCGCCTCAGCGCCCTTCCTTCGTTTATGCTAGGACCGGTAGCTGCTTTGGCGGGAAGCAGGAATGAAGAATCCGCAAAAAATGAAATCATTGCAAGAGCTGCACACAACCAGGAATTTTTCTGGGGAGGAGCAAAAGCTTTTAAGGAACATACCAAACAGAATTTTCTGAAACCCGAATGGCTTCAGAAACTTGACAATCCCGATTCCTATGCAGTCATTAAAAAGCACCGTGATCAGTTTGCAAAACTGCAGCAAAAAAATCCGTGGCTAAACGATACTGACTGGATGTGTTACCTTGGATTCAAATTCCAGATTCCATCCAAATATCTTCACCGTATGGATCGGTTGGGAATGGCTAACAGCATTGAAATACGCACACCGTTTCTCGATTACAATCTCATCAACAAGGCACTCAGCATTCCATCTGAATACAAAACAAAAAACGGAGAGCCTAAATACATTCTAAAAAAATCACTTGAAAAAATATTGCCTCATGAAATTCTTTATAGGAAAAAAATGGGGTTCTGTGTTCCTTTGCGGGAATGGTCGGGTGAAATAATGCTGGATTATGTGGAACAGCACATGCATGAATTCTGCATCAACACCGGCATCTTCAGTGAGTCCGGGTTGAAAAAGCATGTACAGGAAATCCGCCAGGGCAACACTGCTTATACCAATAACCTCTGGACAGTTTATTTTTTAATGGCCTGGTTTAAAAAATGGATGTGATGCTATGAAAAAAGCAATCTTCATTACCAACATCCCGAACCCTTACCGGATTCCACTGTTCAACGAAATAAACAAGCAGTTTAGTGAGATGCAGGTGAAGCTGAAAGTAGTTTTCGGCTCCGAAGGTTATAAACGTCGCATGTTTCATCTCGATTTAAATGAAATAAAGTTTGATTTCGAAATACTTGACGACAAAGCACATACTTTCAGTGAGGATGGAGAAAAAACTTTATTCTTTTACAGGGGACTGCTGAAATTATTACGCCGTGAAAAACCGGATGCGGTTATTGTGGCAGGTTTTTCAAGTGCCACCATGCAGGTGCTGTTATATAAAATATTAAGCGGCACACCCTACATTATTTACAGTGGCAGTATCGAAACAAAGAGTCGCAATACCAGTTTCCTGAGAAAGTTGCAAAGAAGCCTGCTGCTCAAAAGCTCGAATGCGTTTGTGGTGTATGGTAACATGGCAAAGCAATACCTTGTGAATGCCGGGGCTTCGGAAAATAAAATATTTATTGGCAGAAATACTGTGGATACTACTTTTTTCGCCGATAATACATCTGCCATCCGTAAAGCGAAGCCAAATAACAATACCAAAACCCATTTCACCTATGTGGGTTACCTGGTTCCTCGTAAAAATGTGAAGGTGCTTCTTGAAGCAATTAAAATTGTGGCGGCTGAACGAAAGGATTTTTGTCTTGACATTTTGGGAGATGGCATCAGCAGGCCTGAACTTGAAAAGTATGTAGTTGATAATAACCTGAGTGCGCATGTCATTTTTCATGGCTTTCGCCAGAAGGAGGAGTTACCTGAATTTTTCGCCAGAAGCAGCGGATTTTTGTTCCAGACCGGTTTCGATATCTGGGGACTGGTCCTGAATGAAGCGATGGCTGCCGGGTTGCCATGCATTTCATCTCCCAATGCCGGGGCAACTTTTGACCTTATTAAGGAGGGTGAGACCGGTTTCAAGATAGACTTCGACGACAGTCGCAAGGCAGCAGAAAAAATAACCTGGCTTATCGATAATAAAGCTGAGGCTGCAGCCATGGGACAACGTGCTTCAGCATTCATCCGCGACCAGGTGAACCTTGAGAATGCGGCCAAAGGCTTTAAAAATGCGCTTGAATGTATTTGGAAGCAGAAATGACCTTATTTTTGTAAACTTGCTGAGGGAAATTACAGAGTCAGAATGACGAGAGACTACACATTAAAAATATATAAAAGGCTTATTCAATCCATCCTTGACAAAGGATACAAAACACTGTCCTACGAGGATTACACTACTCATGATTTTTCAAATGAAAAGGTGTATGTGCTGCGACATGATGTGGATTACAAACCATACAACGCCGTAAATACCGCCACCATCGAAAAAGAGGCCGGCGCAAAAGGAACTTATTATTTCAGGATCATCGACGAAACGAATGTGCCTGATGCAATTGAAAAAATTGCTAAAATGGGTCATGAAATCGGCTATCATTACGAAGATCTTTCGCTTTGCAATGGGAATTACGAAAAGGCCTATGAACAATTTCTCAAAAACCTGGCTTACTTCCGAACCTATTACCCGGTAACGACTATTTGCATGCATGGTAGCCCGTTGTCGAAGTGGGATAACAGGTTAATCTGGGAAAAATACAGCTACCGGGATTCAGGAATTGTCGCCGAACCCTATTTCGACACAAATTTCAATAAAGTTCTTTACCTTACAGATACTTCCCGTCACTGGAACGGAGCTGATTATAGTGTCCGGGATAAAGTAGTTGGCCTGCAAGCAACTGTGAATTCTACCGATCACCTCATACAACAATTAGTGGATGACAAATTCCCGGATCACATCATGCAAAACATACATCCACACCGTTGGACGGATGATTATATTGGATGGTCGAAGGAACTGGTTTTTCAGAATTTAAAAAACGTAGTTAAACGAATTATAGTTTCTAGATAAGGGATTCATGCTTGTAAAAAAAGAACGTATTCCGGTAGTACACATTTTACTGATTGGCCTTTTGCCGTCGTTCCTTAAAAAAATTGTATACCGGTTAAAGGGGTACAAAATTGCAAAGGGAGTTTCTATCAGCATTGGAGCTGTGGTTATTGGAAAGCATGTAGAGCTTGGAGAAGGAGTTAAAATCGGTTTCTTTACCATCATCCGCGGAAGCGCAATTACAATAAATCGTTTTGTGAAAATCGGCTCTATGTCGGTGATTGACACTGAAAAAATTTTTATTGATGACGATGCCCGCATCAATGAGCAGGTTTATATTGGAGGAATGAAAACTCCTCAGTCGGAAATTCGACTTGGCAAGCGCACCATCATCATGCAAATGAGTTACCTGAATCCTACGCTGCCAATCATTATTGGCGACGATAGCGGCATCGGAGGTCATTGCCTGATGTTTACTCATGGTTCGTGGAACGATCACCTCGAAGGGTTCCCGGTGAAATTTGCACCGATCACATTAGGAAAAAAAGTATGGTTGCCCTGGAGAGTGTTTATTATGCCGGGTGTAGAAATTGGTGATAATGTAGTCATCGGCGCAGAATCACTCATCACTTCAAACATTCCGGCAAATAGTCTTGCTGCAGGAAATCCCGCGAAAGTGCTGAAAGAAAATTATCCTGCTAAACCTTCCGAAACTAAAAAGCAGGAAATGATGGTTAATGTATTTAAAGACTTTTTTGAATTCATTGGCTATAACGGATACACAGTAAATAAAAAGGAAACATCAAACGGATTTACTGCGGTATTAACAAAAAACGGAACCAGTTCAGAAATAAATTACTCAGAAAACGCTTCAGAAAATCCCACACCTTCTCATTCCGACAATGTGCTGATCTCATTTGATGCCGGACGTGAAGAAATGAAATCATCAATGCAAAGAAACTGGAAAATGGTGTTGTCTCCGGGTAACAGGTTGCGAATCGGACAATCCTCAGTAGGTGATGAAATGGCAGCATTCTTCTCGCGATATGGAACGCGTTTCGATAGACTGGATTAGTCATTGCATAGCCCGGAAGCGTAACTTCAGGAATCAACAACAAAATACGATTACAATTTAATCTTGAGTCATATTGAAATTTCCAACTGAATCGAAAGCCTGAAGTTTCTGCTTCTGGGGTCATTGGTCAAAAACAGTCCCTGAACTTATCGAATAGTCAACGGTCAACAAAACTTGTCACTTGTTACTTGTCACTTGTCACTAAATTCGTAATTCGTACTCCCATTAAATGAAAATACTTTTTTACTTAGGCCATCCCGCCCACTACCATCTTTTCAAACACGTAATCAGCGCATTTAATCCTGAAAACACTGTGGTGTTGATCAAAACGAAAGATGTGCTGGAGCAATTGCTGAAGGAAGATGGGGTGCCGTACATTAATGTGGATGACAAGGCCGGAGCGAAGACTGTTGGAAAAACTTTTGCAATCGCAAAAAAATTCAGCAAACGCATGTTGCGCATTGCGGGTATCATCCGTAAAGAAAAACCTACTATTCTCGTTGGCTGCTCCGCGGAACTTGCCATACTTGGTAAATTTTTTAGTATCCCTTCCTGCGCATTCTTTGAGGACGATCTTGAAAAAGTAAAATCTTTTGCAAAGCTTGCCGGTCCAACTGCAACTTATTTGATATGTCCGGATGTATGCAGTGCATGGAAATGGGAAAAGAAAAAACTGGGTTATAACAGTTATCATGAACTGGCATACCTTCACCCCGATCATTTCACACCCGACAGAAACCTTGTCAATCATATGTTTCAGCCGGGCACACGAAATTTTATCCTTCGCTTTTCAGAACTGGGTGCTTATCATGATGCAGGAAAAACGGGAATAACCGATGAACTTGCATTGCAACTTATTGAAAAAATAAAACCGTATGGGAAGGTGTACATCACTTCTGAGCGTCCCTTATCCGCACAATTTGAACCGTACAGAATCGCAATTAAAAGTTCCCACATTCACCATGCATTGTATTTTGCAGATATGTTCATCGGCGACAGCCAGACCATGACAGCAGAGTCAGCAGTGCTTGGAACCCCTGCGTTGCGCTACAATGACTTTGTAGGTGAGCTGGGATACCTTGAAGATCTTGAACACAATTATGGATTAACCTACGGTTTCAGAACTTCGAATAAGGAAGGACTATTGAAAAAGCTGGATGAGTTGCTTGCCGACAACAATCTGAATGCTACCTGGCAGCAGCGAAGGGAGAAAATGCTGAATGAAAAAATCAATTTCGCCAGGTGGATGGTTTCCTTCCTGAAAAGGCATGCCGGCTAAAAATAAGACATCCTGATAAGGCATATATTTTTTTAATATCTTTAACGGCAAATCCACCTGTATGAAATTCATTGCCAGGGTCGTCATTCTGAGTGTTGCGTTAAGTTTTTCAATTCAAAAATCTTTTTCACAGGTAGTCTATCAGCACGTCGATTACACTTCTATTTATAATTTTCTGGATGAAATGGCTAACCTGAAAATTATACAGCTCAACAGTGCTGTAAAACCTTATACAAGACTTTTCATTTCACAGCAACTAACAGC
>Ga0190274_10000201_pt1 | contig 40115 bp, 33 predicted proteins | sample Popmic531T_FD_133002 | JGI IMG/M metagenome (GOLD analysis project Ga0190274, IMG submission 133002) | Populus adjacent soil microbial communities from riparian zone of Yellowstone River, Montana, USA - 531 T | ecosystem: Environmental > Terrestrial > Soil > Riparian zone | place: USA: Montana... | reverse complement strand
GAGTGGAAGATCGGCGGCGGCACGACCTGGGGCTGGTACTCCTACGACCCCGAGCTCGACCTCTTCTACTACAGCGTGGGTAACCCGGGGTCGTGGAACCCGGACCAGCGCCCGGGCGACAACAAGTGGTCGATGACGATTTTCGCGCGTAAGCCTGCCGACGGCGCGGTGGCCTGGGCCTACCAGATGACCCCGCACGACGAGTGGGATTACGACGGCGTCAACGAGAACATCCTGTTCGACAAGGGCGGCCAGAAGCTGCTCCAGCACTTCGACCGTAACGGCTTCGCCTACACGATCGACCGCACCAACGGCAAGCTCACGAAGGCCGAGCCCTACGGCCCGGTCAACTGGGCGACCAAGGTCGATCTGGCGACTGGCATCCCGCAGAAGGACCCGCGGTATGGCACCACCGCGAAGAAGAACACCGAGGGCATCTGCCCGGCCGCGATCGGCTTCAAGGACCAGCAGCCTGCTGCGTACTCGCCGATCACCGGCCTGTTCTACGTCCCCACGAACCACATCTGCATGGACTACGAGGGCGTAGAGGTGAAGTACACGGCCGGTCAGCCGTACGTTGGCGCGATCGTCCGGATGTTCCCTGGCCCCGGTGGGTACCGTGGCCGCTTTATCGCCTGGGATCCGACGGCTGGGAAGAACATGACCCAGTCCATCGCCTGGGAGATCAAGGAGCCGCTCGCAGCCTACGGTGGCGCACTCACCACCGCCGGCGGCATCGCCTTCTACGGCACGATGGAAGGCTGGCTCAAGGCTGTCGATCAGAAGTCCGGCAAGGTCCTCTGGCAGTTCAAGACCCCGTCGGGCATCATCGGCAACCCGATGACGTACACTGCGCCTGATGGCAAGCAGTATGTCGCCGTGCTCTCGGGCATCGGTGGCTGGGCTGGCATCGGCGTGGCCGCGGGCATCGGTGCAGAGGATCCGACCGCCGGTCTCGGCGCGCTCGGCGCCTTTGGTGACGCCGCGCAGTTCTCGACGCAGGGCGGCGTGCTCACCGTCTTCTCGCTCTAAATGCTCCACCCGTGAGAGTCCGGCCTCGGCCGGGCTCCCACGGTGCAGTTGGACGGGCATGAAAAACGAAGGCGCGGGCTGCGGGGTATCATTGCCCCAACAGTCTGCGCCTTCGTTATTATTGCCTGTTCCCGCCCGGCGATGTCCGCCCGGCCGCTCAACGAATCGGAGCACCATGCGCACCGGCTTCGTCACCCTGGTCTTCATCGCCCTCCTGGCCAGCCGTGCGGCCGCGCAGGAAGATTCCCTGCACAGCACCCAGCTCAAGGCGGGACGGGAGGCGGGCGTCCTCCGGGTCTGCGCCGATCCCGACAACCTCCCCGCTTCCAACCAGGCGGGCGAGGGGTACGAGATCAAGATTGCGGAACTGATCGCACAGACGTGGGGCTGGCGGGTAGAATATGCGTGGTGGCCCGTACGCCGCGGCTTCTTCAGCCGTGCCCTCAACGGCCGCTACTGCGATGTCGCCATCACGGCGCCCAGCGGGCTCGACATCGCCGGAGTGACGGGACCCTACTTCCGGTCCGGCTACTACATCGTCTACCGAAAGGACAGCGGGCTGAACCTTTCTTCACTCGCGGACACCACCTTCCGCCGGCTGCGCATCGGGGTGCACATTCTCAACTCGGACGCCGAGAATACGCCTCCTGCCATGGCGATGAGCACCTACGGTGTGGTCGGGAACCTGGTGGGCTTTCCCACCAACTACAGCGACATGTACCGGCCCGACGACATCTTCAAGGCCCTGGGCAACAGCATCGATGTCGCCATCGTGTGGGGCCCGATCGCCGGGTATTTCGTGCAGCAGAGCAAGGTGCCGCTGGTCATGAACAAGGTCGCCGAGGACACCGTCCAGGGCATCCCGTTTGTCTACAGCATGGGAATGGGTGTCCGCCGCCGGGACACCAAGTTCCGTGACAGCCTCCAGGCCGTGATCGACGCCAAGGGCGGCGACATGGTGAAGATCTTGCAAAGCTTCAACGTGCCGATGCTGCCGTTGCCTGCCGGCGGCCAGCCTGCGGCGAAGACCAACTGAACGAGTGAAAGGATCTGTCAGCCGCATGATCAGCTCGCCGATTCGTCTTGCCGCACGCGCCGTTGCCGTGATGGCGGCCCTCATGATCGTGAGCACCGTCCGCGCCGAGGCGCAGGACAGTGTCGACTGGAACGCCTACAAGAAGCAGGTCGAGGCGGGCCACCGGGACACGATCCCGCAGAACGCCTACCAGGGCTGGAAGCAGTTCGAGCTGAACTGCGCCCGGTGCCATGGCGAGTACGGCGTGGGAACTTCCTTTGCGCCGGCGCTGATCGTGTCGCTCAAGGACGGCGGGACCATCCCCGACCAGGCCGCCTTCATCACGGTGGTGTGCCAGGGTCGCCCGGACAAGGGAATGCCGTCCTGGTGCCAGCTGGGTCTTGAAATGGACAAGATCCAGAACATCTACGCGTACCTGAAGCTTCGCGCCGATGGCAAGGTGGCTGCAGGCCGGCCGGCCGCGAAGGCGGACGGCTGAGGCACTCCATGCTGGGCGCCGCCGCGGCAGCCGTCTTCCTCGTCCTCACGAGTGCGGCCACGGCCCAGGCCCAGCGCCTCACGGCCACCCAGGTGGTGGAACGGCTCGGTCAGTCGACGGACGCGGCGCCGGCCAATTTTGCCGGCGCCGACCTCAGCGGCCTCGTGCTCGAGGGCATCGACTTCAAGCGCGCCAACCTGACCGGCACGAAACTCACCGGGGCGAAGCTCGCCGGCTCCGATTTCTTCAGTTGCGACCTCACCGACGCCGTGCTCGAGGGCGCCGACCTCAAGAAGGCCAACCTGGACGGCACCACGCTCAGGCGCGCCAACCTGTCGAAGGCCGACCTCCGCGGCGCCAGTCTCTTCGCCACGATCATCGAGAGCGCCAACCTCAACGGCGCCGACCTCCGCGACACCAGAATCATCGGCTACCTGCGCGGTGCCACCCTGGTCGACGCCAACCTCGCGAACGCGAATATCGGTGCCGATCCCGGTAACCAGTCCATGGGCGTCATGCGCGCGCAGTTCGTGAGCGCCGACCTGTCCGGCGCCGATTTCACCGGCGCCAACCTCTTCAAGGCCGACTTCTCCTTCGCCTCGCTCCGGAAGGCGAAGCTCGTCAATGCCAACCTGCAGAACGCCGACCTCGCCAGTACCGACTTCACCGGTGCTGACGTGACCGGTGCCCAGTTCAACAAGTCCAATGTGGACGGCGCCATCTTCGTCGGCATCATCGGGCGCGACCAGATGAAGGGGTTGGATGAGGCGCGGAACGTGGACAAGGCTACGTTCAGTGCGCCGTGATGCCGCGGTAGCCGGCATCCTCCTCCTGCTCGCTGCCTGTGGCGAACGGGCCCGGCAGGAGCCTGCCGCCACGACCCCGCCGGCCGACAGCAGCACCGTCACTGCCCCTGCCGCGGCCTCCGCCCTTCCGGACACGACCGCTCCGACGGCCCCCTCACCTGCGACGCCCGCACCGGTGGCGCCCGCACCGGTGGCGCCCGCACCGGCGGCGCCAGTATCGGCGGCCCAGGCTCCCCTCACTGACGCGTACCACCCCGCTCCCCGCGATACCATCACTCGCGAGGCTTACAATGGCTGGAAGCAGTTCGAGTTGAATTGCGCGCGGTGCCACGGGGAATACGCTGTAGGGACCTCCTTCGCCCCCGCCCTCGTGGTATCTCTCAAGGAAGGCGGCACCGTCCCGACGCGCGAAGCTTTCGTGACGACCGTCTGCCAGGGACGTAAGGACAAGGGCATGCCCTCGTGGTGCGAGCTCGGCCTCGAGATGGACAAGATCATGGGAATCTACGCGTACGTGAAAGGCAGGGCCGATGGAAAGATCCATGAGGGCCGCCCTGCCGTCAGGGAGAACAGTTGATGCGGCATGACCGGATCATCCACGGAGTCGTCACGCTGGGCGCCATGCTCGGAACGGGCTGCAGTGAGAAGCCCAAACCAGGGCCCGCGGCCCCACCCCCACCGCCGCCGCCCTCCGCCTATGCGTACGTAACCAACGAGGACTCGCACGACCTCACCATCATCAACGCCGACAACGACTCGGTGATAGGCAGCATCCCCGTCGGGACGCGTCCGCGGGGGGTCAAGGTGAGCCGCGACGGAAAGTTCGTCTTTGTTGCACTCACCGGGTCGCCGAAGTGTCCGCCCGCGATGTCCGATGAGGAGTGCGAGAAGCTCGGCTCCGACAAGACCAAGGACGGGGTGGCGGTCGTGGATGCTTCAAGCCGCACGGTGAGCCGGGTGCTCCCCGGTGGCTCGGACCCGGAGACCTTCACCCTGTCTGCCGATGACTCGAAGCTCTACGTCTCGAATGAAGATGCGGGCATGGCATCAATCGTGGACGTGGCGACCGGCAAGGTTCTAGCCACCGTGCCCACCGGAAAGGAACCCGAGGGCGTGACGCTCGCGCCCGACGGCAAGTCAGTCTGGGTCAGCGGCGAAACCAACCACGACATCACGATCCTCGACGCGGAGTCGGGAAAGCGGCTCGGTCAGGTGAGCGTGGGCCTTCGGCCACGCAGCGTGGCATTTCTCCCGGACGGATCCAAGGCCTACTCGGCGAACGAGGCCGGCGGCACCGTTTCGGTGATTGACGTCCCCACCAGGAAGGTCACGGGAACCATCACCATGCCGGAAGGCTCCAAGCCGATGACGATTCTGGCGGCAGCCGACGGGCAGCGGCTGTACGTGAGCAACGGCCGGGGTGGTACGGTGAGCGCCATCGACGTGGCCACCAACCAGGTGACGCAGTCGGTGGCCGTGGGCAAGCGTCCGTGGGGTATCGCCTTGTCGAAGGACGGGGGCAAGCTCTACAGCGCCAACGGGCCATCGAACGACGTGAGTGTCATCGATCTCGCGACATTCACCGTAGTGAAGACCATCCCCGCGGGGAAGGTGCCGTGGGGCGTGGCGGTCGGCTCCGCCCCCTGAAGGACTGAACCCCGCGCACCGGTCAGGGTAACCTTCAGGAGGCAGCTCCTGTGAGGTTACCCTGCGACGTTTCAGCATCCTGATCTCGCTCATTCTGTGCGCGTCGGCCCCGGCCCTGGCACAGGATTCCGCCGGCTACCAGCAGCCGCGCGGCAACCGCATGCCGCCCGTCCCCAAGTCCGACTTCGAGAAGCTGCCCGCGCGATTCAGATTTGCCACCGACGCGACGGAGCTGCTGCATCGCCTCTGGAACGAAAGCGCCACGGAGAAGCGCGAGCACGTCGCCTGCCTCGCCGGCGAGGTACGCGGCGACAGTGTGCTCGTTACCCGGGTAAAGCTGCTGGAGGTGGGAAGCGCCGACTCGCTCGGGGTGTCGGCCCAGAGCTCGATCGATTCCTGCGGGACGCCTAACTGGATGGGCACCGTCCACACCCACATCGCGCGCTACGACGGCCAGCATCCCTACCCCAATTTTTCGGGGGCCGACCGGGGGATCAACTTCCTGTGGTGGCGCCGCTGGCAGGTGAACGGGATGTTCTGCGTGCTCTACTCGGAAACGGAAGCCTTCTGCGAGGTCACCGGCGCGGGCGGCCCCAGCCACATGAGCCGGGGCCCCTACTGATCCCTCAGCTCCAGGGTCGTTTGCTGCCCCACCATCCCGGCTTCCGGCTGGCGAGCCACCCGTCGAGGCCCCAGGTCATGCCGGCCCGACCCCACAGGATCCCGAGGAGCGCGGCACCCAGTGTCCAGTGGAAGCCCTGGTTGGCTGGTGACATGTGCCATGTGGCCGTGCCGTAATTGAGCGTCAGCAGGAGGGCGGTGACGGCGCCGACACCGTTGAAGAGCCCGAGCACCATCAGGGTTCCCGCGACCGCCTCACCGAGCGCGGTGAGGTTGGCGAAGAGCGGCACGTTCGTCAGCACCGTTTCCTCCACGAACGCCTTGTACGACAGGTGGGGATTCTCGGCCATCTGCTTCGCCACGATCTTGGGCATCGTCTCGACCCAGCGATCGGATGCGAACGGCAGCGGAATCACGCCGCCCACCAGGGCCAGCTTGGTGTACAGCGCCTTCGCGAACCAGAACCCCACCAGGACGCGGATCACCGCCAGCCCCTGACCCGCCACGCCACGATTGGTGCCTGCGACAGCGTCGTTCATCGATCCTCCGGGGCGGCGAGCCCGAGCTCGTGCCAAATGAATGTCCACGTGTCCGTCAGTTCATCGAGCACCTTCGCCAGCGGCTTGCCTGCCCCGTGGCCCGCGCGCGACTCGAGTCGCAGCAGCACGGGATGGCGGGAGGCGGTGGCCTCCTGGAGGCGGGCCGTCATCTTGCGCGCATGCAGCGGGTCCACGCGCGTGTCGCTCTCGGCCGTGGCGATGAGGATCGCCGGGTAGGCGGCGCCGTCTCGCACGTGGTGGTACGGCGAATAGGCCGACAGCCACCTGAACTGCTCCGCATCATCGGCCGAGCCGTACTCGGGTATCCACAGCCGGGCGATGAGGAATCGATGATAGCGCAGCATGTCGAGCAGCGGAACCTGAACCACCACGGCGCGGAAGAGGTCGGGACGCTGGGTGAGGACCGCCCCCATGAGAAGGCCGCCATTGGACCCGCCCTGCACGGCGAGATGCCGTGAACTGGTCCAGCCCGCCCGGATAAGCCATTCGGCGGCGGCAATGAAATCGTCGAAGGTGTTCTGCTTTCGTCCCAGCATGCCGCCCTGGTGCCACGACTCCCCATACTCGCCCCCACCCCGGAGGTTGGGGATCGCCACCACGCCCCCAGCTTCCAGCCAGAGGAGCATCGACCTCGAAAAGGCCGGCGTCATCGAGATGTTGAATCCGCCATAGCCCGTGAGGAACAGCGGACGGTGACCGTCCGCCTCGACGTCGCGCCGATGGACGAGAAACATCGTGATCCCCGTACCGTCGGCCGACGGATACTCTACCTGGCTGACGGTGAAGCGTTCCGGGTCGATGTCGGCTTCTACCCGGCGCCAGAGACGCGACACGCCTGTAACCGGATCCAGGTGGTAGACACTGGGCGGCACCGTGAAGGACGAGAACCCGAACAGCACCTCGCGACCATCGGGTTCCATCCCGAGCCCGAAGATGCTGCCAAGCGTCGGCAGCTCCACGTCTCGGACGCTCTTCCCATCGAGCCCGGCGAGACGGAGGCGAGCGGTGGCTCGCTCGAGGTAGTCGAGCACCAGGTGGTCGGCCGTCACGCCCACGCTGGACAGAACGGCATCGGCTCTCGCGGGCACGATCTCACGCCAGCATTCTCGCGCTGGCGTGGCGGGATCGACCGCGTACAGCCGGAACGTCGGCGCGCCGAAATTGGTGCGCAGGTACAGGACCCCATGCGCCACCTGGCCATCGAATGTCGCCGGCAGGTCGACCGCGACCGGCACCAGCTCACCGCCCGACGCGAGATCCTGCAGGTAGAGGTCGGTCTCGTCGAAGGTGCGGGCCACGCCGATCAGCAACCACCGCCCGTCATCGGAGAGCGACACGCCGGGCCAGTATTCCTTGCGCGCCGGCTGGAAGACCAGGCGATCGATGGCGGGATCGTCCCCGAGCCGGTGGAACCACACGGCGCGGTGATACTGCTCCTCGCCGGCGGCGACGGCGCCGGGCGCAGGATATCGGGTGTAGTAGAACGCCGACCCATCGGGCAGCCACGCGAGGTCACAGCTGCGGGTATGGGGGATCTCGTCGGCGAGCGGTGACAAGGTGTCGAGGTCGAGCAGGTGCAGCACGCTCTGTTCGCTGCCATCGGCGGAGAGTCCGTAGGCGAGCAACCGGCCGTCGGGACTGACGTGGTACCAGTCGAGCGCCGTGGTGCCCTCGGCCGAAAGCAGGTTGGGATCGAGGGCAACGCGGTCGTTCCCCTCAAGCCCGTCGCGCAGGTACAGGATCGGCTGGTTGGTGCTGCCGTCCCGCCGCTGGTACAGGTAGCGTCCGCGCGCCGGCGTGGGGGTGCCGAGCACGCCGATGCCCAGCAACTGCTGGAGGCGCGCGCGGATCGCGCGCCGCGCCGGTACCGCGCTGAGCCATGCGTCGGTGCGCGCATTCTGCGCCGCGGTCCACGCGCGCACCTCGGCGGCGTCCCCGTCCTCGAGCCAGCGATAGGGATCGACGACGGTGACGCCATGCAGAACCTCGACGACATCGTCACGCCTAGTCGCCAAGGCTGATTCCCTGCTCGCGCGCGGTCACCACGATATCCGAGTCGAGCGGTACCAGCTTCTGCCGTCCCACCGCATCGGCCAGCGGCACCCGCACGATCGACGTGCCTGCCAGCCCGAGCATCGTGCCGAAGGCTCCGTCGGCGACGGCGCGCACGGCGGCGCCGCCGAAGCGGAGCCCGAGCAGCCGGTCGAACGTGGTCGGCGATCCGCCGCGCTGCAGGTGGCCCAGCACGATGGACCGGACTTCCTTGTTCATTCGTTCCGTGATCATCTGCGCGACGCGGCTGCCGACGCCGCCGATGCGGTCGACGGTACCGGCGCCGCGCCGCTCGAGCAGCGACACCTCGCCGCCGACCGGGCGCGCACCCTCCGCCACGACCACGATGCTGAAGTGCTTACCCGCGGCATCACGCGCGCGGATCGCATCGCACACCTTCTCGATGTCGAACGGGATCTCGGGGATCAGGATGACGTCCGCCGTGCCGGAAATCCCGCTGTGCAGGGCAATCCAGCCCGCGTTCCGTCCCATCAGCTCCACCACCATGACGCGCTGGTGGCTCTCGGCGGTGGAATGCAGCTTGTCGATCGCCTCGGTCGCGGTGCTCACGGCGGTGTCGAAACCGAAGGTCTGCTGGGTGCACTCGACGTCGTTGTCGATCGTCTTCGGCACGCACACGACGGGAAGTCCCTTGCGGGCGAGGTCCCACGCGATCTGCATGCTGCCGTCACCGCCGATGGCGATGAGCGCGTCGAAACCGCTGGCGCGGAAAGCCCCGAGCAGTTCATCGGAACGATCGGTCTCCCGGCGCGTGCCGTCGGCGTCGGTGACGACATACCGGAAGGGATTGCCCTGGTTGGTGGTGCCGAGGATGGTGCCGCCGAGGTGGACGATGCCCCTGACGTTCTCGGGAGCCAGGCGCACCACGCCGTTGAACGTGAGCAGCCCCTCGTAGCCGCGCTGGATCCCATACACCTGCCAGCCGCGGTGATGGGCGGCGAGCACGACGGCCCGGATGACCGCATTGAGTCCGGGGGCGTCGCCGCCGCCGGTGTTGACGGCGATACGCATTGTTGCCGGCCCTGGCTCCTAGGAAATGCCCTTGATCAAGCCCACGACCTCACCCGGCTTCGCGTGCCGGCCCACGGCGCGTTTGGAGAACACCAGCCTTCCATCGACCATGACATCGAAGATGCCGCCGGAACCGGGGACCAGTTTCGTCTCGATGCCGGGGAACGCCTGCTGCAGCTCAGCCACCAGACCGGTGGCTCGGGGTTCGTAGTTTCAGACGACGCAGTAGTGGATCGTGGCGCGCATGGATCCTCACTGTTAGAGGCCGGTGCCATCAAACTGGGCGGACGACGCGAATCGTAAGCAATCATGACACCCGCCACCAGCACGAACGGTCCCCGCATTGCCCACTCTCCCCGCAGCAGCGCTCCACGGGCCTGTCCGCCCTTGGAAGCTGCCACAGCCCGGGAGATTCGCAGATGCCACGCCGACTCGATGCCGCCACGACCCTGCTCATGCTGCTGGTTGCAGCGCCTGCCTCAGCGCAGGTTCCTGCACACTGGCGCGATGAACTCGCCTCGCCGACGCACCCGCTCACGCTGCCGATGTTCGACCCCGACACCGTGCGCTGGCCCGCATCACCCCTGTCGCCACCACCCAGCCCGGTTCGCGCGCTGTACGTGAACGCCTGGGCATTCGGCGGTCAGCGACTGGCCCAGCTGATCGACCTGGCCGACGGTACCGAGGTGAACAGCTTCGTCATCGACGTGAAGGATGACACGGGGTACCTCACCTACCGCTCCGATGTGCCGACGGCACGCGAAATCGGCGCAAACACCCAGCTCCGTGCGCGCGACGTGCGCGTTCGGCTCGCGCGCCTGCAGGCGCGCGGCATCCACCCGATTGCGCGCATCGTGGTGGCGAAGGATCCGCTCCTCGCCGCCCGGAAACCGGAGTGGGCCATCCGCCATACCGCAGGCGGCCTGTGGCACGACCGGAAAGGCTTTGCCTGGGTGGATGCCTTCCAGGATTCGGTCTGGATCTACGCTGCCCAGCTCGCAGCCGAGGCCGTACAGCTTGGCTTCGCCGAGATCCAGTACGACTACGTGCGGTTCCCCGATGAGCCGCCGTCCCGCCGGGCAACCGCGGTCTTCGCAGCCCGTCGCCAGGGAGAATCGACCCGCCAGGGTGTGGCCGAGGGTCTCACGATACTCCAGCAGCGCACCCGCGCCCTCGGAGTGCCCTTCACCATCGACGTCTTCGGGCTCACCACCAGCGCAACCGGCGACATGGGCATCGGCCAGGTATGGGAGGACCTCGTCTCCACCGCTGACGCGGTGCTCCCCATGGTGTATCCCAGTCACTACAATCGCGGAGAATACGGGTTTGCCCAGCCCAACTCCGAGCCCTACGGCGTGATCAAGCGGGCCCTGCAGGACGGGATTCGTCGCTCGCAGAAGCTGGGCGGCACTACGGCGGAAATCCGGCCTTACCTCCAGGCGTTTACGCTGGGCGCCCCGCGCTATGGCCCCGAGCACGTCCGGGCCCAGATTCGCGCCGGCGAGGAACTGGGTGTCACCAGTTGGGTGCTATGGAATCCCCGCAGCGTCTATGAGCGCGGACAGATCACCCCCGAACGGCACCCGGTACCCGTCGCCTTGGCGAGTCAGGCGAACGGCATGGGGAGTGCAAACCGCTGATCTGCTCCGGTGGCGGCGGGACGATGTGGTCCGTACTATTCCCGAGGGAGCACACGTGGCGCCAGGACCCAGCAGCGACAGACGCTTACTCAGGAGCAGTGACATGGAGATTCGGACTCGGCTTGGTTTGCTCGTCGCAGCGATCACCTGTATTGCAGCGGCTCCCGCCGCCGCACAGGAAAAGCTGCCGGCCGGCGTGACGCCCGCCATGATCGCGAAGGGCAAGACGATCTTTACCAGCACCGGGCTGTGCTTTGCCTGCCATGGCATGGACGCCAAGGGCATGGTCGGTCCGAACCTTACGGACGGGACCTGGATTCACGGCAAGGGGACGTATCCGGAGATTGTCCAGATCGTTACCACCGGTATCCCGGTGGCCGAGACCAAGACCGGCAAGGGTGCCATGCCGCCGAAGGGTGGTTCACAGATCAGCGAGGACGACGTGAAGGCGGTCGCCGCCTACGTCTGGTCGCTCAGCCACCCGACCTGAAGCGCCTGAGACCGTTGCGAACGGGAGCCTGAAAAGGCTCCCGTTTTGCTTTTCGGCGTAAGATAATGCGCACCAATGCCTTACGAATGCGGCGCCACATCGGGTGGTGCCCGCGATTGTCACCGGGCTGCTCCGCCCTTATATTCGCGCCCGCTTCCGCACTCCCTGCGTCAATTCGGCCAGGAGCCGCCTTGGAACTCCCCAGCACACACCGGATACCTCTCGCCTGGCTCCTGGAGCACGGCAGTGAGGCGATCCGCTACCGCACCCTCACCGAGCTCTCCCCCACCGGTTCCGTCACGCCAGAGGCCATCGCAGCGGCTCAGCAGGCAGTGGTGGAATCGAAGTCGAGCGCGGCCCTGATCAAGAAGCAGAAGGACACCGGGATCTGGGGCGGCAATCTCCTCGGCCTGGCCCCGTCCGTGAAGGACGGCATCAAGGAAGTCGGCACCATTCCGCAGTACCGACGCCTCCTTCAAATCGGGTGGCCTCGCGGATCCCGTCCGTTCAAGCTCTCCGATCGGGTGCTGTTCCGGTTGCTCTCACGGGACGAGGACCCGGCGCTGTTGTTCGAGTTCGGCAAGGCTTCGTCGACCGAGCCGGCGGTCGTGCCGTTCATTCGCGAAGCGTTTCGGGAGGCGGCAGCCGCGGCACTTGCCGAGGCGGGCCACCACGAGGACCCGCGACTGCGCGGTGCGGCGCACAAGATTGCCAATGCGGTGTCGGCGTTCCTGCGCAGTCCGCTCGCGGAGAAGCCCTTCGTGAAGACCGCGAAGCACATCGCACTGCATCCCGACGCGCATCCGCCGACGTGGTACTCCGTCGCCATGATCGCGCAGATGCCGAGCCTGCAACGCGAGCGCGCCGGCTTCACCGAACGCCTGGGTCACTACCTCGCGCAGCCCGCGCCGAAGAAGGACTTCGTCGTGATTCTGGGCAAGAAGGCGCTCAAGCCCCAGCACCTCCTCCTGGGCGACCCGATCGAGGCCGACTCGAAGGGGGTGGCGAAGGACCTCCCTCTCGCGCTGCATTACATCGAGATGCTCGCCCGAATGGGCGCGCTGCAGTGGGCGCCGGTCGCTACCAAGGTGCTCGCTCGCCTGATCAAGGACTTCGACGAGCAGGGTGTCTGGGCGCCCAAGGGCCTGCGTGGCATGCCGAAGGCGCTGAACAAGATCACTTACCACTGGTACCCACTCCAGACGGATGAAAAGGCTCCCGACAGCCGCGCTGTTGACGTGACTTTCCGCGTTGCCGTTATCGCCAAGCTGCTCAACTGGGAAGTGACCTACACCTGAGGCTCGAGTACGCGCGCGGCTGACGTTGCGCATTTAGGGGTAGCTTGGCATACTACGCCATGCCACTCGACTTGACGCCCTTCGGCTTCACGCCCACCGAGGGTGTGGTGTACAAAGTCCTCCTCAGAGATGGTCCCGGCACCGGTTACGCGATTGCGCGTGCGGCCGGTCTGGCTCGCGCGAACGCCTACAGCGCCCTCGAGGGACTCGCCGGCAAGGGTGCCGCCCGCGTGGAAGCGGGCAGGCCCAAGCGTTATCGTCCCGAACCACCCGCCGCCCTGCTGGCCCGAATCGCCAGCGACCACGGACAGGCTCTGAGCCGGCTCACCACTGAGCTCGAGGCGCTCGCCGCTCCGCCCACACCCACCCTGGTCGAGATCACTTCGAGCCGCGGAGCCCTGCAGCTGATCCAGCACGACGTGGCGCGCGCGACCGTATCGGTGGACCTGCTTGCCCCGGCGGAAGCATTTCCGCTGCTCGCTCCCGCGCTGCGCCGGCCGGTCCTCGCTGGTCTCGACGTGCGACTCCATTCGGTAGGTCCGGTGGACCTCGGCTTTGCGCCCGTCGCCGAGATGCCGGCGCCCGATGGCTGGCCCGGCGTGCCACTCATCTGCGTGGTGGACGGACGCGCGGCTCTGCTGGCGACTCGACATGGTGCCGAAGTCACGGGACACTGGGGCACTGCGCCCGCCTTCGTGGCGGCGGCACGGGTCACCATCGATGTGCTGGGGAGGTCGGCATGAACGCGGAAACCGAGCGCGTCTACCGGGCACTCCGGCAGAGCTACCTCACGGAAGCGCCGGCCCGGCTCGCCGAGCTCCGGAAGGAGGCGGAGGCGTTCCGTGCCGGTGAAAGCCAGGCGGCCGAATGGCTGCGCTCCCGCATCCACAAGCTGGCGGGCGCAGCGGCGGCGCACGGACTGCCCGAGATTTCCGCGCTCGCGCGCGAAATCGAGAACTGGCTCGCGGAAACACCGTCGCAGACTGCCGAGAGCGCCGATCATCTCCAGGGCAGTCTCGCGCTGCTGAGCCGCGCCGTCGATGCGGCGGGACAATCGCTCGAGCCGGTGGGCGTGCGGGAGACGCCGCGGCAGGCCGAGTTCGGCTGGCGCGCGCTTGTGGTGGTCGAATCAGGACTGCTCCGGGAACGGACCATTCGCGCGCTCTGGTCTGCCGGCTTCGATGTGCATCTCGGTGATCCTGGTGAACCGGAGACCACATCGCCCTCCACACGCCCCGACCTGGTTGTCATCTCGGCCGAGGATGCGGTGCAGGACCCGTATGCCACCATTGCGGCCTGGACGTCGAGCCGGCTCGCGCGCCCGCGCGCCGTGGTGCTGATCGAGGCGGCGGCACCGGTTGACCGCATGCGCGCCGTGGCCTCGGGCGCGGACCAGATCTACATCGCCGAGCAGGTGGATTCGGAGCTCCCACGGTTCGCGCGACTGATGGCGCGGGTGGGAGCACCGCCGGCCCGGGTCGTGATCGTCGACTCCGATCCCGTCGCCGACGCGTACGCCGCCTACCTCATGCAGGCCGGCGTGCGCGTGGTGCAGGCGCGGGACGCGTCGGAAGCGCAGGACGTCTTCGACGCCGAGGTGCCCGACCTGGTGCTACTCGCCGAGGCGCTGCCCGACGCCGACGGAGTCACCTTCGCCAAGCTGCTTCGTCAGGATCCGCGCTTCCACCTGGTACCGCTCGTGCTCGTGGGACCCGCCGGCGGGGTTGCTGACAAGATCGCGGCCCTCCGCGCCGGTGCCGACGACTTCCTGGCGCATCCGGTGGACGAGTCACTGCTGCTCCAGCTGGTCGTCTCGCGCGCCGAGCGCGGTCGGCAGTTGCGCGAGCTGGTGCACCGCGACGGCCTCACGGGGCTGCTGAACCATGCGACGCTGCTCGCCGAGCTGGAGATCGCGGTCGAGTTCTCCCGGCGGAGCGGGAGCGGGTTCGCGCTGCTCATCGTGGATGTCGACCACTTCCGGCGGGTCAACGACCGCTATGGGCACCTGGTCGGGGACCAGGTGCTGGTGCATATCGGGGGACTGATGCGCTCACACGTGCGTGCCAGCGACCTGGTCGGCCGTTACGGCGGGGAGGAATTCGGCCTCATCCTGCGCGGCTGCACGCCCGAGGGCGCGGCGCACGTGGCCCACAAGATCCAGGAGATCATCGCGGCACAGCCCGCCGAGACCCGCGACGGCAGCGTCATCCCCGTCACGGTGAGCGTCGGCGGTGCCGTGTACCTGCACCACGGAGAGACGGCGTTCGAGATCGGCCACGCGGCCGACAAGGCGCTTCACCTGGCCAAGACCGAGGGTCGTGATCGGGTGGTGTTCGCGGAGATCCCGCAGACGGGGCACGCCTGAAGACAGGACGTGAGGACGTGAGGACGTGAAGGGGCAGGAATGCGAGAGGGCGAGCAGTGGAATCCACTGCTCGCCCTCTTTACGCCCTGACGTCTTCGCGTCCTCACGTCCTAGTGGTGATATGCCGCCAGCGGTGCCACGTCACCAGGCTTCTCCTCGCCGAACAGGAGGCGTCCCTCGCGGAAACTCGCGCCACGCAGTGTCAGTGCGAGCACCTCGCCCAGCTCCTCCACGAGATACACCTTGATCCGCTTGCGTGCCTCCTCGGGAAGGTCCTCGAGGTCGGCCTCGTTCTCCTTGGGCAGGATCACTTCGGTGATGCCGGCCCGGAGCGCGCCAAGCACCTTCTCCTTCACGCCACCGATCGGGAGCACATGCCCGCGCAGCGTGATCTCACCGGTCATGGCGATGTCATGCCGCACCGGCCGGCCCGACAGCGCCGAGATGAGCGCCGAGGCCATCGTGACACCGGCCGATGGACCATCCTTCGGAATGGCGCCGGCCGGCACGTGGATGTGCACATCCCGGTCGAACATGTCGTCGGGAATGCGCAGACCGGCCGAGTGCGAGCGGGCGTAGGTCCACGCCGCGCGTGCCGACTCCTTCATCACGTCACCCAGCTGGCCGGTGAGCACCAGCTCACCCTTGCCGCGCATGGTGGACGCCTCGACGAACATGATGTCGCCTCCCGCCGGCGTGTAGTACATGCCGGTGGCGACGCCCACCTGGTCGGTGCGCATCGCCTTCTCGGGATGCACGCGTGGCCGTCCGAGGAGGGCGGTGACCAGATCAGCGTCGACCGTTACCCGCTCCACTTCTTTCGCGGCGACCTTGCGCGCCACCTTCCGCGCCAGCTTGCCGAGCTCGCGCTCGAGCTGCCGCACGCCCGACTCGCGGGTGTACGCGGTGATGACGTGGCTCAGTGCCGGGTCGGTGATCTCGATATGTGAGGCATCGAGCCCGTTCTCGGTGAGCTGGCGCGGGATGAGGTACTTCCGCGCGATCTCGCGCTTTTCACCCTCGGTGTAGCCCACGAACTCCGCCACTTCCATCCGGTCGAGGAGTGGACCGGGGATGTTCTGGATGAAGTTCGCCGTGGCAATGAACAGCACTTCGCTCAGGTCGAACGGCACGCCCAGGTAGTGATCGACGAACGTGTCGTTCTGCGCGGGATCCAGCACTTCGAGCAGTGCCGCGGCGGGATCACCCTGAAAGGAGACGCCGAGCTTGTCCACCTCGTCGAGCAGGAAGACCGGGTTGCGGCTTCCCGCCTGCTTCATGCCCTGGATGATGCGTCCTGCCATGGCGCCGACGTAGGTACGACGGTGACCACGGATGTCGGCCTCATCGCGCGCACCGCCGAGCGAGATACGGACGTACTTCCGCCCCATCGCGCGCGCGATCGACTTCGCGACGGACGTCTTGCCGACGCCCGGGGGACCGGCGAACAGGAGGATGGGCCCCTTGGCCTGCTTCTCCTCGACCTGCACCACTGGCGTCTCGGCCGGCGCCTTCGCGTCGGGATTCGCATCGGCCTTGTCGGCCGCGGCTTCGGCCTTCTTCTGCTGGTCGCGCAACTGTCTCACCGCCAGGAACTCCAGCACCCGATCCTTCACGTCCCCCAGGGCGTAGTGATCCTCATCAAGGATCTTCGACGCCTTCACGAGGTCGAGGTGCTCCTCGGTACGGGTATTCCACGGAAGCTCGGCGACGGTCTCCAGGTAGGTCCGGATCACCTGGGACTCCATGGACTCGCGGCCGATGCGGTCGAGCCGGCCGAACTCGCGGTCGACTTCGCGCCGCGCGTCCTCCGGCAGGTCGAGGGCATCGAGCTTTTCGCGCAACTCCTCGAGATCCGACGACTCGTCGTCCTCGCCCAGCTCCTTGCGGATGGTCTTGAGCTGCTCCCGGAGGAACATCTCCCGCTGCCGGTCGCCCAGTTCCTCCTGGACGCGCGACTTGATGTCCTCCTGGGCGTCGAGCACGCCGATCTGCCGCTGGAGGTGCACCAGCACCCGGCGGAGGCGCTCCTCGACGGAGAGGCTCTCGAGCAATCCCTGCCGCTGCGCGGGCGTGATGTCGATGTACCCCGCGACCAGGTCGGCAAAACGACCCGGGTCGTTCACGCCGCCCAGGACCTGCTGCACCACTTCCTCCGGCAGGCCGGACTTCTGGCCCAGCTCGGCAGCGCGGGCCCGCGCTTCGCGATGGAGCGCCACGAACGCCGGATCGTCCGGGTTGAGCGCCGCCATCTCCTCGGCGGTACGCACGACCGCGGCGAGGTAGCCGTCCTTCTCGAAGTAGTGCATCGCGATCCCGCGATGTTCCCCCTGCAGCAGCAGCTGTACGCCGGCGAGGCCGCGCTGCATCTGGCCGATGCGCGCGACGGTGCCGATGGTGTAGAGGACGTCGGCATTGACGTTCTCCACGTTTTCCCGCTGCGACACCGCGAAGACGAGTTTCTCCGGTGTGGTGAGGGCGGCCTCGATGGCCTTGAGGGTCCCGGGCCGACCAGCGCCTATGGGCGCGGCGACACCAGGGAATAGCACGACCTCCCGGAGCGGAAGCACCGGAAGCGTCAGGCGCTCATTCATTAGATTAGATCCTTCCATTGGTATCCTGCCTTTGCGGCGCAAGCGACTGTGCCTGCGAGAAAGTCCCGGGGTGAAGGTGCACCCCATGTGCCACGCCGGGTCGCACACGCTTCCATGTTACGGCACAAGCACTTCCCTCGCATGCGCGAGATGTCCGGGCGGCAGCGCCGGGCTGAAACGGCGGCTCAATCCAGGCGTGCGCTGCCGTTTTGGCCGCAAATGAGCGACCATACGGTGCAGGTTGAATCTTTGTAATTCTCGGCGCGTAGGGCAGCCTTCCCGACAAGCCGTTGCCCTGCTCATGACGAACGGTCAAATTCATGGGCTGCCGGATGTTGGCGAGGTCGGCATGTGGTACCGAGTACTTCAATTACCCGTACGACCGGAGTCAGTCGCGCGGATGTCCGAGACCGTCGACAAGCCGCTGGCCGCTCGCGTCGCTGAGGCGCTGGGCACCGCCTATACCCTCGAGGGGGAGATAGGCCGCGGCGGCATGGGCGTCGTGTACCGCGCGCGCGACGAGCAGCTCAAGCGCCGGGTGGCCATCAAGGTGTTGCCGCCCGAGCTCGCCTTCCAGCAGGACATCCGCGAGCGCTTCAAGCGCGAGGCGCAGACGGCCGGCCAGCTGCTGCATCCGCACATCGTCCCGATCTATTCGGTCGGTGAGGCCAAGGGCATCGTCTTCTTCGTCATGGGTTACGTGGACGGCGAGTCGGTGGCCGGCCGCGTGAAGCGGAAGGGGCCGCTCCCGCCCGAGGAAGCGCGCCGCATCATGAAGGAGAGTGCCGACGCGCTCAGCGCCGCCCATGCCGTCTCGGTGGTGCACCGCGACATCAAGCCCGACAACATCCTGCTGGAAGGCACGCGCGGCCGGGTCATGGTCACCGACTTCGGCATCGCGAAGGCACTCTCGCAGGGGTCCGGGGCCACGCTGACCGGCGCCGGCGTCGCGATCGGCACGCCCGCGTTCATGAGTCCCGAGCAGGCGGCGGGCGAGAAGGAGATCGACGGCCGCTCCGACCTCTACAGCCTGGGCATCGTCACCTACCAGATGCTCGCGGGGGAACTGCCGTTCAACGCGCCCACCGTCGCCGGCATCCTGATGAAGCAGATCACCGAGCCGGCGCCCGACATTCGCCGCGCCCGGCCCGACGTGCCGGAGGACCTGGCTCTCGCGGTGGCGCGCTGCCTGGAGAAGGATCCGGAGAACCGCTGGCCTACCGCCGACGCCCTGCGCCGGGCACTCGAGAGCCGCACCGTCACGGGTTACCGTCCTACCGGCACGTCATGGCGCGCCGGCGCCGCGCGCAGCGGCACCGGCGGCCAGCGTCCACCGACCAACGCGAACCGCCGCCCGCTCACCGCCAATCCGCGGAGCCCCATCGGCGGCGGAGCCAACGACCCGATTCCCGGACTCAACCTCCCCTCGCCCCGCGGTCCGCGCTCGCCTGATCGCCGCTACGACCGGCGACCGGCGTGGCAGGAGCGGAACGAGAAGAGCGGCGAGATCGCGATCCCGGATACGGGCGAGCCCAAGATCGTGCAGAAGGTGCGCGCACAGTTCGCCACCTGGCTCGCGGTGAACGGCGGCCTCTTCCTCATGAACGTCGCGACCACGCAGCTCGATCCGCCGTGGTTCCTCTTCCCCGCCGCCGGCATGGGGATCGGGTTGCTGAGCAACTACTCCAAGCTCTGGCAGGCGGGCTACAGCTGGCGGGACGTGCTCCGGCGGCCGGCCGCGCCCGACTCGATCGAGTCGAGCCGCGATTCCACGAAGGGCATCCTCGCCAAGGTGGTGCCGACGCCGCCCGAGCGCGAGTTCGGCGAGCAGTTCCCGCTGATCCGCCAGGTGCACGGCGACCGGGCGGCGATCTTCAAGCTCGTCGAGCGCCTTCCGCCCTCGGAGCGGGAAGTGCTGAAGGACATCAACGAGACGGTCGACGGGCTCTACAAGCGGGCGCTCGACCTCGGACGCACGCTGCACATGATGGACGGCGAGATGGCCGCGGGCGGCACGCCGCGCATCGACGAGCGCATCGCGGCGCTGAAGGCGCAGCCGGCCGACGAGGAGCGCGACCGGCACATCTCGCTGCTGGAACGGCAGAAGAGCACGGTGTCGCAGCTGGAGTCGCGCAAGGCGCAGGTGGCGCGTCACCTCGACTCGTGCGTGCTGGCGATGCAGAACCTGCGGCTGGACCTGCTCAAGCTGAAGTCGTCGAACGTGTCGGAGGTGATGGGAGACATCACCCAGGCCACCCAGGCGGCGCGCGCGCTGTCGCGGAACGTGGACAACGCCATCGCCGCCGCGGGCGAGGTCAAGGAAGCGATGGAGCGCTAGGCGCCCAGCGTCTCCTCCATCGCCCGCGCGATGGAGTCCACCTGCGGCAGGATGACATCCTCGAGTTCGGGCGCGTAGGCCACGAAGGTATCGGTGGCCGCGATGCGCGCCACCGGCGCATCGAGCCAGTGGAAGCAGTCGCTGGCGATGCGCGCCGAGATTTCCGCCCCATATCCCCACGACAGCGAATCTTCGTAGGCCACGAGCACCCGGCTCGTCTTCTTCACCGACGTGAAGACCGTGTCCCAGTCCACCGGTGACAGCGTGCGCAGGTCGATGACCTCGACGCTCAAGCCGTGGCGTTCCTCGACCTCCTTCGCCGCCTGCAGCGCCCGCTGCACCACCGCACCGTAGGTGACGACCGTGAGGTCCGTGCCCTCGCGTGCCACCCGAGCCTTGCCGAACGGGATCATGAAATTCGGTCCCGGGTTCGGCGCCTTGTTGTAGGTCTGGCGATACAGGTGCTTGTGCTCGAGGAAGATGACGGGATCCTCGCACCGGATGGCGGTGCGAAGGAGGCCATTCGCATCGAGCGCCGTGGCGGGGCAGACCACGCGAAGTCCCGGAATCGACGTGAAGAGCGATGCGCCCGTCTGGGAGTGGTAGACCGCGCCACCCTTGAGGTAACCGCCGTAGGTGACGCGGACGACGACCGGCGAGCTGAAGAAGTTGTTCGAGCGCCAGCGCATGAGTGCCAGCTCGTTGCGCAGCTGCATGAACGCCGGCCAGATGTAGTCGAAGAACTGGATCTCGACGACCGGCTTGAGCCCGCGTGTTGCCAGGCCGATGGCCCGGCCCACGATGTTGGCCTCGGCGAGGGGCGAGTTGTATACCCGGTTGCCACCGAACTGCCGCTGCAGCCCCCAGGTCACCTTGAAGACCCCACCCTTGCCCTTGACCTGGGTGAGGCAATCGTCGCGCGTGGCATCGGCCACGTCCTCGCCGAAGAGCAGGATGCGCGCGTCGCGCGTCATCTCGTCACGCATGCACCCGTTGAGCAGGTCGACCATCGTGGTCGGCTCACCGGTGAAGCGCGGATCGTCCTCGGTGTCGAACTGTTCCGACGTGGGGTCCACGTCGGGCGAGTAGACGTAGTTGTAGATCGTGCTGGTGGCCGGCTGCGGAGACGCGAGGGCCACCTCGGCCGAGACCTGGACCTCCTCCTCCACCTGCTGGCGGATCAGCTCCAGTTCGGACTCGGTGGCGATGCCCTGCTCCAGCAGGTAGCGGGGATAGGTGATGAGCGGGTCGCGCGCGGCGTCGGCATCACGCTCGGCGGGGCTCCGGTACTGCACCTCGTCGTCGGACAGCGAGTGCGAGTACGGACGGATCACCTTCGCATGCACCATGGCCGGGCCCTTCCGGGACCGGCAATACTCGGCGGCACGCATCATCGTGTCGTAGGACGCAATCGGGTCGCAGCCGTCGACTTCCTGGATAAAGAGACCGGGAAAGCCGGTGACGAGCTTCGAGATGGAGCCACCGGGCGTGTTGACCTCGACGGGAACGGAGATGGCGTAGCCGTTGTCCTCGACGAGAAAGATCACCGGGAGCTTGAGGTTGCAGGCGCTGCTCAGCGCCTCCCAGAATTCGCCCTCGCTCGTGGTGCCGTCGCCCGTGGTGACCAGCACCACCTCATCGCCCTGGAACGGGACGTCGGCGCGCGTCGCCTCCGGCATCTGGCTGAGCCGCAGCCACGCCTCGGCGCACCCGACCGCCTGCAGGAACTGCGTGCCGGTGGGGCTCGACGCACTGACGATGTTGAGGTCCTTGTGACCCCAGTGCGAGGGCATCTGCCGCCCGCCCGAGTTGGGATCATCCGCCGCGCCGACGGCCGAGAGGAACTGCTCGGTCGGCGTCATGCCGAGCCCGAGACACAGGGCGCGATCGCGATAATAGGTGTAGAACCAGTCATACGCCGGCCGGAGCACCTTGGCTGCCGCCACCAGCACCGCCTCGTGCCCGGCCCCGGAGATCTGGAAGAAGATCTTGTTCTGACGCTTGAGCTGGATTTCGCGGTCGTCGATACGCCGGGACAGGAACATGACCCGATAGAACTCGACCAGCTCCGCCTTCTCGAGCTTGGCGGACGCAAGTGCCTTCGAGCGGTTGGGAGTGCGAGTGGCCATCGTGGTCTTTGCAGGGGCGGACGCGGGGCCATGACAGGCCGGGGACCCGGGAAGATAGCCCGAGTCCGGGGTCAGCGGAACGGAAGATCTAAGCTGTTACAGGATAACCGCTTACCTGCCACCCAGTCGCCGCAGACGTTCCAGCGTATCGAGGGCCCCGGCTCCCTTCGCGGCCGGGGCCACGGAGAAGAGGTCGCGTATGTCGAGCAGGATCTCCAGCATGAGCTGGTCACGCATATAGGCATTGTCGAGCTCGACCATCCGGGCCGGGAGCCCCTCTGTGCGGGCGCGCTCGTACGATTCGCGATAGATCGATTCCAGATTCTCGAGAATCCGGGCACGGTTGCGCATGATCCGCTGCCTGATGAAGGACGAAGGAGGGTATCGCCCCCGGCACCGCGCGGTCAAACGGGGCGATGGACCTGCGGGCGGCAGCCCCCGTTTTGCGTTAGTTTGTCAACGGGTTAGGACAGTCTCGTGGAGGACGTGATGACGGTGCGGAACACCCGTGGCATGACCATGGTTGAGGTGTTCGTCGTCCTCATCATGATGGGCATCCTCATGCTTGGCACCGTCCCACGCATCGGGCAGGCGCTCCGCAGTTCACGGGTGGACCGGGCCGCCGGCCTGGTGGCCCTCACCCTGGAGCGCAGCTTCACGCTGGCCGGCCGGCAGCGTCGACCCGTGACGGTGACCTGCGACTGCGTCAACCAGGCGCTCGAGATCCGCGACCAGGCCACCGGCACGTTATACCAGCGCCGCGCCTTCGGACCCGACACCGAGTTCCAGCTGGATTCGCTGATGATGTCCGAGGCCAGTGTCACTGTCTCCCCTTCCGGCGTCGCCACCCTTCCCCTGACCGTGACGATCGCCGCGGGACCCGCCAACCGGCAGATCACGATGTCGAGCGCCGGCCTCGTGCGGGTGGTGCGTTGAGCGCGCAACCGTTGCCTGGCCGCGCCGGCTTCACGCTGGTCGAGACGCTCGCGACGCTGAGCCTGCTCTGCTTCGTGGTCGCGGTGCTCGGGCCGCTCCTCATGCGGGTCTCGCGGCAGTCGAGCAGCGTCACGATCAGCCAGTACCGCACGGCGGCACTCGTGGGGGCGTCATCCCGGAGCATGTCGCTGCCCTTCAGCCTGCTGACTACGGCGTGCACGACCGATAATACGCCCGCCTTCCGTCACACCACCTGCACCGCCCTCACGGACACGCAGCCCGCACTGCGGCGCGTCCGGATCATCGTGACGCCCGACGACAGCATCCTCTCGGCCCCGGACACGGTCACCGTCTATCGCGTGAATTCCGGGCGCATCAACCCTTTCGACGCGCCCTGATGGGACGGCGCGCACTGGGCCGCTCAGGGCTCACGCTCGTGGAACTGCTCGTGGCGCTCACGGTGACCACGATTGCCGGCGCGGCCCTGATCAAGGTGATGCTGGCGCAGAATCGTGCGTCGGGCACCAACGAGGCCTGGCGGGTGGCCCGTGCAGTATCGCGCGGATCGCTCAACCGGCTGCTCGCCGACCTGAGCATCGCCGAAGCGGAGGGCGCGCTCGACGGCTTGACGGTCGATGGGCGGGACATCACGCTCCGCGTGCCGTACGCGATCGGGGTCGCCTGCAACACCACCCTGCCCCTGGCCGCGACCATGCTGCCGGTGGACGACGCGCAGTGGAGCGCCGCCCGCTTTGCCGGGTTTGCCTGGCGCGACAATTCCACCTCGGCCTACCGCTACCGCACGGCTTCGTTCAGCGGGGCGACGATCTTCAGCCCCGGCACCGGTTCGGTGTGCAGCGCGGCCGGCATTGCCACCCTGCCTGCCTCGGCTGGTTTCGGCACGCCCGGTCGCGTGGTCAACCTGAATGCCGGCACGATCGGCGGCGGCACGCCGTCGATCGGCATGAACGTCTTCGTCTACCAGCAGGTGCGCTACCGCTTCGCGCCCTCGGCGGCGCTGCCGGGGCAGGTCGCGCTGTGGCGCCAGGTGCTGAACGGCGGATCCGATGAGGAGCTCGCGGCTCCCTTCGACAGCACGGCCCGCTTTCGCTTCTACGTGGTGGGATCCGACGTCGCCCAGGGCAGCGTGCCCTCGCCCCGGTCGCTGGCGCGTGGTATCGAGATCCATCTCGACGGGATGAGTGAGACGGCACCGGTGGGCAGTACCGACCCCAAGCGAGTGCGACTCACCACTTCGATCTTCTTCAAGAACCGGCGTGACTGAACGGAGACTGACTGGCGACCGCCGCGGCATGTCGCTGCCGCTGGTCATCCTGCTCATGGCGATCCTCGCGATCGCCGTGACGGCGGGATTCGCCCGCGTGTCGGAAGAGCGCCGTATCGTGGGCGACCAGCAGGCCCAGGTGGACGCCTTCGCGGTGGCCCAGTCGGGGCTCGAACGGTACGTGGCGATGCGTGACACCGTGCCCGGGGCCTCCGACAGCGTTGCCATCCCGATCGGCCCGGACGACACCGCATTCGTGGCGCTCTTCCGCATCCGGGCCCCGTCCGGCCCGATCAAGGGGCTGTACGTGCTGCGTTCCCGCGGCGTGAGTCATGGCGGGCGGTTCAGCTTCAACACGCCGGCGGCGCAACGCACCGTGGCACAGTACGCCACGTGGCAGGAAGCCTCCATGGACGTGGATGCCGCCTGGAGCGCCATCGGCGGGCTCGCGAAGAGCGGGAACAGCGGCACCATCAGCGGAGTTGACGCCTGCAGCACACCATCCTCTTCGGTGGCCGGCACCATGGTCCCAATAACGGCCAACGGTTACGATGGCTACCGTCAAGCGCCCGCCACACCGCTCGTGCCGCAAGGCGTGCCCCAGCTCAACATGACGGCCCCCGACTCGGCCAGCGTAGCCGCCGCCGTCTCCATCGACTGGGACGGCATCGTGAATGGCAGCGCCATCACCCCGGATTACGCTCTGACCAGCACCTCGGGCTGGCCAGCCACCTTTACCGACTGGCCGATCGTCGTGGTGGACAATCCCGGCACGCCAGTGACGCTCGATGCCACCCAGACGGGCCAGGGCATCCTGATCATCACCGGCGATGCAACACTCGACTTGAACTTCGCGTGGGCGGGCGTGGTGCTGATCGGCGGGTATGCCAATATCCAGGGCAACGCCTCCATCAATGGTGCCCTGGTGACAGGGCTGAACATCAAGCTCGGCACCAGCGTCGGCAACGCTGACGCCGGTGCGCAACTGCACGTGCAGTATCACTCGTGCAACCTCGCCGCCGCGCTGGCCAAATTTTCCCACCTGCAGCTGGTCGTGAATGCCTGGACCGACAGCTGGCCGGAGAACTAGGACGTGTCCTTCACTGAAGCGCAGGCGCGAGTCGACGCGTGGATCTCGCAGTTCGAGGAGGGCTACTTCGACCCCCTCACGAACATGACGCGCCTGTCCGAGGAAGTGGGCGAGCTGGCCCGGGAGGTGAACCATCGCTTCGGGCGGAAGACGAAGAAGCAGGACGAGCCCGAGGGCGACATGGCTCTGGAGATGGCCGACATCATGTTCGTGCTGATCTGCATGGCCAACCGCGAGGGCATCGACCTGCAGGCCGCCTTCGAACGGATGATGGCGAAAGTGGAAGGGCGGGACGCGAACCGCTGGACGCCGAAGCGCTAGTTCCGCCGCACCAGGTGCGAGAGCAGGAACCGGGTGTTGGACAGAAAGACGCCCGGATCGGTCCATGGCACGTCGGCGAGCGTCGCCACGGCCAGCCAGTCCCGTAGCGGTGCGAATTCCCCCTCGACAATGCAGCGCACCAGGTCCTGCGGATACAGTCCCGCCGTGACTGTCACCCGGGTGCCTCGCGTGTGGGCGCCGTTTGGCACGCCGGACAGCATCTGCCGCACCGCCGAGGCGAAGTCCACCCCCGCACGTCGCCCGCGGCTCATGATACCGGCCGGTCGGGCGTTCACCTCGATGAGCACGGGCGCCCCTGACCGCTCGTCCACGATCACGTCGAACGTCAATGCCCCGTGAAATCCGAGCGCCTCCCCGATCGGCGGCAGCATCTCGGCCACGCCCGGGATCGGTGCGAACGCGATCGCGGAAGAGGGTCCATAGGGACCGGGCCACGTGCGCACCTTGTAGGAAGTGGCCCATGCAATCGCTCGGCCATGGGCGAAGACCGCCTGGCAGGACGCGACCGGCCCCGGCACGAAAGCCTGGGCCATGAGGACAGGATACGCTTGGACCACCTTCGCCATGGCGGAAGCCGCCTCCTCCGCCCCCGGCACGCGGACCACGCCGCCACCGCCAACGCCGTCAACCGGTTTCAGGATTACCGGCCATCCATGCGCGGCGCCGAACGCCGTCAGCCCGGCCGCGTCGGCGACGCGCATCGATGGCGGCAGCAGGACGCCCGCTCGCCTGAGGAGCTGGTCCATCGCCGGCTTGTCGAGCAGTGCCTCGACGACCTCGGTGCTGCGCCGGGCGGGAAAAATGTCCCGCACCCACACCTCATCGACGCGATGGGCGAGACCCCGCACGTCGGTATCGGTGACCGGAAGCACCCAGGCGTAGGACGCGCGATGGCGGGAGAGAAAGTGCCGTATTGCCTCGAAATATCCCGCCTCATCGCCATCGACGAGAACCTTCGTGTCGACAAAGCGCGACCGGGCGACAAGGCATCCAGGACGACAGATGACGTCCACGCGGAGCCCCGCCTCGCGGAGCAGAGGGGGCAGGCAGGCAGCAGCAAGCCAGTGGCGCTGCTCCACCAGCAGCAGCGCGCGGGGGGGCCAGGGTGCCCGTTGATGCGGCCGTGACACAACGGAATGCATGGTTGCGCCCCCCGAAAGCAATCCACGTACCGTGGTGCTTCGGAGGCGCCCGAGTCGCTACTCCCAGGCCTGCGGCTCCTCCTCGGTCTCTTCGAGGAGGAGGAGGTAGCTGGCGTACCGATCGGGATGAATCGCGCCCTCGGTGACTGCCGCGCGTATGGCACACCCCGGTTCACTGACGTGGCGGCAGTCCTGAAAACGGCAGTGACCGAGCCGGGAGCGCATTTCGGGGAAGCACTCGGCGAGTCCGCGGGCCTCGAGTCCCCACAGCCCCACCTCGCTGAAGCCCGGCGTATCCACCAGCCAGCCGCCACCGGATAGCGGGACCATCAGGGCGCTGACGGTCGTGTGCATGCCGCGGCCGATCTTCTCGCTCACGGCGGCGGTGCGAAGCGCCACACCCGGCTCGAGTGCGTTGAGCAGGCTCGATTTCCCCGCCCCGCTCGGGCCGGTGAATACCGAGGCGTGATCAGGAAGCCAGCCCCGGATCGCCTCCAGGCCGAGACCGAGTTTCGTGCTGATCGGGAACACGTCGTATCCCGCAGCGCGATAGCGGGCGATGAGGTCCGCCCCGGGATCGAGGTCGATCTTGTTCACGACCAGCGCGGGCGTGACGTCGTTGGCCTCGGCGAGAACGAGCAGGCGATCAATGACGGAGGGGACGGGTGCGGGCTCGCGCGACGCGCTGACGACGAAGATGCGGTCGATGTTGGCCGCAATGGCGCGGGTGCCGCGCCCCCCGGGAATGCGCCGTTCCAGCACCGACCGGCGCGGCTCGACCTCGATGATCCCCCACAGGTCGCCGCCCGCCTCCGGCTCGAGCGTCACCACGTCGCCGGCCACGACCTTGAGTCCCTGCTGCTTCATCCGTCCGCGGAGCACGGCCCTCAGCTCGTCGCTTCCTGCCAGCACCCGGATCGCCGCGCCGTCACGCCCGAGCACCGTGCCGCGACGGCTGCTCACCAGGTCTTCGGCGCGGCGGCGATCGCCTCATCGAGAGCGGTCTTCACGTCAAACAGCGACCATGCCTCGAGACGGTCGTTGGCCTCGCCGGGTGTCGCACCGGTCGTGAGGACCGGCGTTTCCACGTGACCGACCGGACGATCCCCGGAGGGCGCCCAGCGCACGAACAGCAGTGCCGCGCCGTAGCGTCCCTTCTCGTCCGGCTCATCGTCGACGTAGATGGCCACCGAGTACGGCTGTCCGTCGGCGCCCTCGAATGCCGCGGCCCGCTCGTGCTTCGCCATGTAGCCACCCAACGTGAACTCGCTCACAGGCCCGGAACGGATTCCTTCACGATGTTGCCGAGAATGAACGCGATGTTGGCGGGCCGCTCGGCCAGCCGGCGCATGAGGTAGGGATACCACTGGGTGCCGAACGGGATGTAGACACGCATGCGACATCCGCTTTGTACCAGCTGTTCCTGCAGGTCGCGGCGCACGCCATACAGCATCTGGAACTCGAAGCGTTCCGGCCCGATGCCGTTCCGCTGGACGAACTTCCGCACGTGGCCGATGATCGCCTCATCGTGGGTGGCGATGCCCGGGTAGTTGCCGTACTCCAGCAGCTTCTCCACCAGGCGGACATATGCCTTGTCGACGTCCGCCTTGTCGGGATATGCCACCTCCGCCGGCTCGAGGTACGCGCCCTTGCACAGGCGCACCCGCGCTTTCATGTCGATGAGGCGCTGGACATCCATGTCGGACCGCCGCAGGCAGGACTGGATGACCACGCCGCAGTGCTTGCCGAAGCGGGGGAAGAGCCGGTTCATGAAGAAGTCGAGGGTGCGCTGGGTGTAAGCCGAGCTCTCCATGTCCAGGCGAACGAAGCCGTCATGCTGCTCCGCGCGCTCGAGGATCCGCGACATGTTGCGCGCGCAGAGGTCCTCGTCGATGTCGAAGCCCATCTGCGTCAGCTTGACCGAGACGTTCACCTGGTCATGCGCCGCCGCCATCTCGTCGACCATTTGCACGTACTGCGCGCAGGCTGCCTCCGCTTCGGAGGCCTGGGTGACGCTCTCACCAAGCAGGTCGAGTGATGCGGTGATGCCCTTCGCCTCGAGGGCCGTGGCGGCGGCGACCGCCTCGGGGATCGTCTCGCCCGCAACGAAGCGTGACGCGAACTGCTTCGCGAGCCCGTTGCGGCGCACGAAGTTGAAGATCTGCTGCTGTTCCGACAGCCAGAGCAGCGAGTTGCGCATCATGCGATCAGCATCCTTGGTGGGGGACCCCGACGACCGTTCCCAAGCTAAGGGACGGTCGACGGGTTGCCTATCCTCGACGGGTGGCGGCCTAGCGCTGGCTTTCCGTGCTCGCGCGCGCCGGCTTGGTGCACTCGGGCCAGGGCCGGACCTTCCCGGTCGCGGGATCCACCGGCATGACGCGGCGGTCGCGCGGCATCGTCTGGGGATCTTCCGACGCGAGGTATACCAGCATCGCGGCCAGGGTCGCGTTCTGCTTCACTTCCTCGAACACGATCTTGTCGAAAGTGTCGCGGTTGGTGTGCCAGGTGTAGGTGAAGTACTCCCACGGCAGCGAGCCGAGCCCGAAAGCCGGCGCGCCATAACACACGAAGCTGGCGTTGTCGGTGCCGCCCGCGCCCGGCGTGCCCGGCATCTGCAGCTTGATGTCGGCGGTGAGCTCCGTTGGCAGCTTCCCGAACCAGTTGGCGAACAGCGCGCCGGCACCGGTCAGCCCCTGCGTGGAGATGGTCTGGATGCGACCGGTGCCGTTGTCCTGGTTGAACAGCGCCTGCAGGTGCTGCACCACCTCGGGATGGTCCGCCGCCCATGCACGCGAGCCGTTGAGCCCCTGCTCCTCACCACTCCAGTGCCCGATGATGATCGTGCGCTTCGGCTTCGGGTACGCGATGCTGAGCAGGCGCGCCGCCTCGAGCATGGTGATCGTGCCGGTGCCGTTGTCGGTGGCACCCGAGGCGCCATCCCAGCTGTCGAAATGGGCCGAGAGCATGACGTACTCGTCGGGCTTCTCGGTGCCGCGGATCTCGGCGATCGTGTTGAACACCGGTTGTTCGCCCAGGGATTCCGACTGGGTCTCGAGCCGTACCACCGGCGACTGCTTGCGCTCCGCCAGGCGGAACAGCAGGCCGTAGTCCTCGCAGCTCACGTCGACCACCGGCGCCTTCGTGGCCCGGGTGCCGAAGATCTTGTCCACGCCCCACCCTTGCGACCACAGATTCGTCACGACCCCCGCGGCACCCGCATCCGCCAGCGCGATCGCGAGCGCGTCGCCACCCTGTGCGCCGGTGCGCTGCACCCGCGCCGTCCATTCCTCACGAGCGCGCTTCCGGGTCGCCTGCAGGCTGTCCCACGTGGCCGGCAGCGCGTTCTGCTTGAAGTTGGAGTCCGGCCGACAGGTGGGCTGCGGATAGGATACCAGCACGAAATTGCCCTTCGCCGCCGGAAGCCACGCGCGGAAGGCTGCGCTGTCGGCCACTTCGGGGAGGATGATCACCTTGCCCTCGACCTTGCCCTTGGTCGGCGCGCTCCACGCGAGCATCATCGCCTCGAGTGTCCGTACCCGCGGTGAGAGCAGGTCGAAGTGCGTGATCCCCCGTCGCCACGCGCGCCAGGTGCCGTACTGCTCGTTCTTCGCCGCGATGCCAAACTCCTTGTAGCGGGCCACCAGCCATTCGTTGCCCGAGCGGATTGCCGGCGAACCGGTCAGCCGCGGACCGATCGAGTCGAGCAGCGGCTGGGCGAGCTCATACACCTGGCTGCTGTCGATGCCAACGGAGTACAGCCGCTTGAGCACCGGATCCTCGGACGGAAAGCTTTGGGCGGCGAGTGTAGACGCCGAGGAGAAGGCGACCGCGAGGAGTGAATAGGCGAAACGAGCCACTGGAAAACCCCCGGAAGAGTGGTGGTGTCCACCAATTAGGTCGACGATTACTGATTTCCTGTTGCGACCGTTCGACATGTAATACCGTTAGGCGCCAAATCACGTGTCAAGAAAGATTACGCCCAATATCACTAAGATGTTTCAAATCATTATGTTACGACCGTCAATTTTGCGCTTGTTGACCACTTCTGTCGCGACCCGTAGCTTCGTGGTGCCGTCAAACTTGACGGTGTCAGGGTCAACCCATTTGACCGCCCGATAAGAGCACACCCGGAGTGATCCGGGGCCGCAAAACTAGAGGTCTCAAGCGCCCCTCGCGCAAGAGATAGCTCGGTGCCGAAGGTGGAAATTATCGGGCGTGGGAGACGCAATGCGTTCCACGCCAGTTGCAAACCGGACCTCCCGGGTACCGGAATCGAAAAAGCGGCGTCGGCCTTTCGGCCGGGCCATCCTTCCCGCCTTGCTCATCCCGCTCCTGGGATGCACGACGGAACCCGCGACGGCGTTGCCCGATGGTGCAGAGGCGTTCGTCCCCCCGGCCGAGTATCAGGCCTGGTGGTCGAGCACTGAAGGCTGTTCTGCGATCCAGGGCAATTTCGGCCGCATCAAGTGGTACGTCGTTCCGGGTGTGTCCACCTTCCCCACCGAAGAGGGGGAGAAGGTCGGCATCCGTATCAAGACCGGCGACGACGTCCGCATCGTGCTGGCTGGGAACTACGTGGAGCACGAGATGGTCGTGCGTCACGAAATGCTTCACGCCCTGCTCAACCGCGCCGGGCACCCGGCAGAGTACTTCGAGACCCGCTGCCACCTGACCTGGGAAACCTGGGCAGCATCGCGGCCGGCCGACGAAGCGCCGGCTCCGCCCACCGGCGACCAGCTGTCCTGAGACCTCACGGATCCTGGTAGTACCGTCCCCCGCGCCCAGCCATCTCCACGAGGCTGGGAGCGGGATCGAAGCGCGCACCATGCGCGTCCCCCAGTTCTCGCAGCGTGCGCACGACCTGCGCGGCCCCCACTGAATCGATCATGCGAAGCGGACCGCCCCTGAAGGGCGGGAAACCGATGCCGAAAATCGCCCCGATGTCACCGTCGCGAGGCGAACGAATCACGCCGTCCGCCTCGGCCCGCGCCGCCTCGTTCAGCATCGCATAGACAAGGCGCCGCTCGACCCAGGGCTCGTCCACATTCGGCATCTTGGTAACGCCCGCGAGCTGGTACACCGAATCATCCGGGCCAAGCCGTTTCCCGCCCTGGTAGCGATAGAAGCCGCGACCGTTCTTCCGGCCCAGGCGACCATCCGCCGTCATGCCGCGCACGAAGTCGGACGGGGCCAGCCGCGCCCCGAATGCCGCGTGCATTACACCCGCCGCCTTCTCCGCCACATCCAGCCCCACCTCATCGAGCAGCGTCACCGGTCCGACGGGAAAGCCGAAACGCGTCATCACCCGGTCGATGGCGTCCATTGGCGCGCCTTCGATCAGCAGGATGCCGGCCTCATTCAGGTAGGGCGTCAGGATGCGATTGACCCAGAATCCCGGCAGGTCACCGACCACGACGACCGTCTTGCCCATGCGCCGCCCGAAGCGGACCGCCGTAGCCACTGCGCGCGCCGAGGTACCCTGGTGGGGAATCACCTCGAGCAGCGGCATCTTCTCCACCGGCGAGAAGAAGTGCATGCCGAGGACGCGATCAGGGCGGCCGGCGCCGGCCGCGATGTCGGCGATGGGGATGGTCGAGGTGTTGGTTGCGATCACCGCGTCCGGACCGACGACCTGCTCCAGCGACTGCACCACGCCCCGCTTCACGTCGAGGTCCTCGAACACCGCCTCGATGACCAGCTCGGCCCCACGAAAACCGCTGTCATCGTCCGAGCCGGATACGAGTGCGCTGAGCCGCTGGTGCTCGGGACGGGTAAGACGCTTCCGCTTGAGGCGCTCGTCGAGGATGCCGGTCGCCGTCCTGATTCCCTTGCCCACGCGCGGTAGGTCGGCATCGCGCATCCGCACCTCGACCTCGGCGTTGAGTGCCGCCGTCCCCGCGATCCCCGCGCCCATGAATCCCGCCCCGACCACGCCGATACGCGCCACCGGCGGAAGCTTTCCCACCGTGCCGGGAGGGACACCGTCATCCTTCTTGAGCGCGGTGGTGGCGAAGAAGATTCCCACCAGGTTGCGCGACACGTCGGTGACCGCGAGCTCGCCGAAGCGAAGGGCCTCGTAGGCGAGTCCCGCTTCCATGCCGCGCGAAAGGCTCACCCGCACGGTGTCGAGAGCCGCCAGGGGCGCAGGATAATGTCCCCCCGTCTTCGACAGGAGCTGCTTCCGCGCCATGCGATAGACCAGGGCGCGACCCGGTGCCGTGCCGTCGAGCAGCCAGCCGATGGCGTCACGGGCCGGCGCGCGCATCGCCGGCCTCTCCTGCGCGAGTCGTGACGCGGCGCGCATCGCGACGTCGCGGAGGATCGCGGGATGGACCAGTTCATCGATCAGCCCGATCTTGCGGGCCTTGGCCGCGCGCTCCGACTTCCCGGCGAGGATGATGTCCAGCGCCGCGCGCACCCCGACGAGGCGGGGCAGGCGGTTGCACCCACCGGCACCGGGAATGAGGCCGAGCTGCACCTCAGGAAGACCGAGCTGGGTCCTGGGATGGTCGGTGGCAATGCGCCAGTGACAGGCGAGGGCGAGTTCCATTCCGCCCCCGAGACAGCTGCCATGGATCGCCGCAACCACCGGCTTCCGGCACGCGGCCACGCGATTCATGAGATCCTGCGCCCGGCGACTGAGGGCCGTGGCTTCCTCGGCGGTGCGCAGCCGGGTGAACTCCTCGATGTCGGCGCCGGCGATGAAGTTGTCGGCCTTGCCGGAGATGAGCACGATCGCACCCACCATCGGATCGCTCTCCAGCCGGGTGAGGAGCCCGTCGAACTCCTGTGCCATCGCGGTGGAAAGGGTGTTCACGGGTGCGCCGTGCACATCGAGCGTCACGACCGCGGTGCCCGACTGGATGTCGACCGTGAAGGCGGACATGCTCAGGACCGCTCGAGCACGAGGGCGCTGCCCATGCCGCCCTGGGCGCAGATGGAGATCAGCCCGAACTGCACGTCGCGGCGGCGCATCTCGTGGGCGAGCGTGGTCACGATACGGGCACCGGTGGCGCCGAAAGGATGGCCGATGGCGATGGAACCCCCCATGACATTGGTGTGATCCCAGTCCACTTCACCGACCGGCGCCGACAGCCCGAGCCGCTCGGCCCAGATGGTGGAGCCCCAGGCCTGCACATTGGAGAGCACCTGCGCCGCGAAGGCCTCATGGATCTCCACCAGGCCGAGGTCGCCCCAGGAGATACCGGCGCGCTCGAGCGCCTTCGGCACCGCGTAGGCCGGGCCCATGAGGAGTTGCCAGCCGGGGTCGACGGCCGCCACCGAGTAGCTCCGGAGGAACGCGAGCGGCTCGTAGCCAAGGCTCAGCGCGCGCTCCTCCGACATGAGGAGCACCATGGCCGCTCCGTCGGTGAGCGGCGAGCTGTTGCCGGCAGTGACGGTGCCGTAGGTGCGGTCGAACACCGGTCGCAACTTGGCAAGCTGCTCGAGGGACGTATCGCTGCGGATGCCGTTGTCGCTCGCCACCACCTCATCCCCGCCCTTGCCGCCGAACCAGGGCGCGATTTCCGCCGTGAGCCGGCCGTCGGCCGTCGCCGCAGCGGCCCGCTGATGGCTCATGAGCGCGAGACGGTCCTGCGCGTCGCGGGTGATGCCGTTCTCCTTCGCCATCTTCTCGGCCGACTGTCCCATCGACTCGCCGGTGGAGGGCTCGGCGATTGCCGGCGTGATCGGCACCAGGTCGCGCGGGCGCACCTGCGCGAAGATGCCGAGTCGCTGGCCCAGGGACTTCGCCCTGCTCGCATCGACCAGGAGGCGGCTGAAGCGACGCGAGTGCAGGACCGGAATGTCGGACAGGGATTCCACACCACCGGCGATGATCACGTCGGCATGTCCGAGGCGGATCTGGTCGGCGGCGTTGGTGATGGCCTGCGCCGCCGAGGCGCAGGCCCGGTTCAGGGTGTAGGCCGGGATGGTGCGGGGGAACTGCGGCAGCAGACTCACCTCGCGCGCGACGTTCGGCGTGAGCACCGAGGGAACGACCTGGCCCACGATCACCTCGTCGACCAGCGCGCCGTCCAGTTCCGCCCGGTACAGGAGCTCACGCGCGGCGTGCCGCGCCAGGGCGACACCTGGCGCATCGCGGAGCACCGTACCGCTCCGTGCGAAGGGCGTGCGAACACCGGCCACGATTGCCACACGACGGTCGGTCACCGGGACAGACATGCCGATGGGGCCCCGTTAGACTTCGTCAACCGGCATTCCTGGCGCAGACGCTCGCCACATGACGCCAGCGCTCGGTATCGACCGGCTCTGCCACTTCGCGCCCATGCATGATCTCGAACGGCGCGACCAGGCGGGCAAGTTCGCCGGGGAGCAGCAGGTGAGCATCGGCGGTGGGCCCCCAGCCCTGTTCCCGCTGGGTCGTCAGGAAACCCTCGACGATGAGCAGCCCGCCCTGGCGCACTGCGTCGCGCACCCGGGGAAAACGCGGCCGGTCGAGATAGTTGAACACGAGCACGGCATCGAACAGGCCCCAGTCGGGCCAGGCGTCCTCGAGATCGGCCTGCTGCCAGTCGACCTGGACACCGGCCTGCGCGGCAAATTCACGCGCCGACGCGAGCACGTCGGCATCGCGATCAACGGCTACGACGTCGGCGCCCAGCTGGGCGGCAGCGATCGCATGCCGGCCGGTACCGCAGGCCAGGTCGAGGACGCGGCTTCCTGGGGCGATCCGGTCGGCTTGCCAGGCAAACCAGGTACTGGGCCGCGAAAGCGGGAGAGGAGGGTGAGGAGGCACGTGGAATCTGACCGGCCGGCGTCACTGAAGGAAACAGCGAGTCGAGCCGTGGATCTCCTCGTCATCGGTGGTGGCATTGTCGGTGCCGGTGTCGCGCGGGACGCCGCGATGCGGGGCCTGCGCACGGTGCTGGTCGAGCAGAACGACCTGGCCTTTGGAACGAGCAGCCGCTCCAGCCGCCTCATACACGGGGGACTTCGCTACCTCGAGCATGGCGAGTTGCGGCTCGTCTTCGAGTCGCTGCGGGAACGTGCTGTATTGCGGCACATTGCCCCGCATCTCGTCTGGCCCCTGCCGTTCGTGTTCCCGGTCCACGATGGCGACCGGCTCCGGCGCTGGCAGCTCGCCGCGGGCATGTGGATGTACGACCTGCTCTCGCTGTTCCGCAATGTGAGCCCCCACAAGATGCTGGGCAAGCGCGCGCTGCTGACCCGGGAACCCGGTCTCCGGGCCACGGGGCTTCGCGGCGGCGCCCGCTACTTCGACGCCCAGTGCGACGACGCGCGTCTCGTGGTGGCCACGGCGCGATCGGCCCACGAGCACGGCGCCACCATCCTGACCTACACTACGGTAACCGGGCTGACGCTGGATGGCGGGCGCGTTACCGGGGCCCACGTCCGCGACGTCCGGACTGGCAAGGAAGCCACGTTCCGGGCATCCATAGTCGTGAATGCCACGGGTCCCTGGGTTGACCAGATTCGTCGGCTGGAAGATCCGAAGGCCCCTCGCCTGCTGCGCCTCACCAAGGGCACTCACGCGGTGGTCCCTCGAGAGCGGATGGGCAATCACGAGGCCATCACCTTCACCAGTCCGCTCGATGGGCGGGTGATGTTCGTGCTGCCATGGGGCGCGTGGTCCTATATCGGCACCACCGATACCGACACCGCCGAATCGCCGGACGAGGTCCGGACATCATCCGAGGACATCCGGTACCTGCTTCGATCGGCCAACAGCCGATTCCCCAATGCGCACCTGGGTGAGGAGGACGTCATCGCCACCTGGGCCGGGCTGCGTCCGCTCATCGAGGACGGGGCCGTGGGTGCCAGTTCGGTGTCCCGCGAGCACATCATCGCCGACGGACCGGGCGGGATGGTCACGGTGGCAGGTGGTAAGCTCACGACGTACCGCCGGATGGCGGCGCAGGTGGTGGACCACCTCGTCAAGCGACTCAACGACCAGGGTCGGGGCACCTGGCCGTCGGAAGCCGGGACCGAGCTGGAACCCCTTCCCGGCGGTGAATCGGCGAGCCTGGCGACGATCCGGGCCCTGGGGGTCGATTCCGGGATCGACGTGGCGACCGTGGAGCACATGTTGAGACACTACGGCACGGAGGCGGCCGGTATCTTCAACCTCATGCGAAGCGAAGCGGGCCTGGCCGACCGGCTCCAGCCCGACCATCCGGCGGTGTCGGCCGAGGTGCTCCACGCCGCCCGGAAGGAGTTTGCCCTGACGGTGGCCGACGTGCTGGTGCGGCGGATACACCTGTTTTTCGAGACCCGGGATCAGGGTGCGGCAGCGGCGGCGCGGACTGCCGAACTGCTGGGGAGGGAACTGGGCTGGACCCCCGCGGAGCAGCAGCGCGAGGTCGCTGCCTACCGGGCCCTCACGGGCCGGACCCTGCCTCCCACCGCCGTGCCCGAACTTCCGCTAACTTTCAGGGGTTTGCCCTCCCGGCAGTCCTAGCCGGGGTGCCGCTCCTACCAGGAGAGTAGTCCGTGGATCCGAATGTGTTCGAGACGGCCAATGCCGGCTTCGCGCAGGTGATGTACGAGGAGTTCCTTCGCGACCCCGCGTCGGTTGATGCGGAGTGGCGCCTGCTGTTCGAGAGCGGTGTCATCGGTGAAGCACCCGCGCTGAACGGCGGCGGCGCTGTGGCTCCCGAGCCTGCCGCGCCAGCGGCCCAGCCGCCGGCGGAAGCGACACCGACCGCACTCGCGGCCACCGCGTCGGCCTCCGCCGCGCCGATCAAGGGACCTGCCGCGCGGCTCGTGCAGAACATGAACGAGAGCCTCACTGTCCCGACCGCGACGACCTTCCGCGAGCTGCCGGTGGCCCGGCTGGAGAACGCCCGGAAGGCGCTCAACGCGGCACTCAAGCAGGCGGGTCGAAGCGAGAAGATCTCGTTCACGCACCTCATCGCGTGGGCGATCGTGCGCGGCACGAAACAGCATCCCGTGATGGGCCACACGTTTGCCGAGCAGGATGGGAAGCCGGTGCGCATCACGCCACCCGGCATCAACCTCGGCCTCGCGGTTGACGTCACCCGCAAGGATGGCAGCCGCGGCCTCGTGGTGCCGGTCATCAAGGGCGCCGAGGGGATGGACTTCGCGGGATTCCTCAGGGCCTACGAAAGCCTGGTGGAGAAGGCGCGGGTCAACAAGCTGCTGCCGGATGATTTCGCCGGCGCCACCATGTCGCTCACCAACCCGGGCGGTCTCGGCACCCGCGCCTCGGTGCCCCGGCTCATGGTCGGCCAGGGAAGCATCATCGCGGTTGGCTCCATCGCCTTCCCGCCCGAGTTCGCCACGGTCGCGGCGGCGCGCGTAGCCGAGCTGGGCATCTCCAAGGTGATGACCATCAGCAGCACGTACGACCACCGGATCATCCAGGGCGCCGAGTCGGGCGCGTTCCTTGGCACGGTGGACAGCCTCCTGCAGGGTGAGGACGGCTTCTACTCGGACGTCTCGGATTCGCTCGGTGTCGCGATGACCGAGGTACCCGCGGAGAAGGCCGCGAGCGCGGCACCGGTGCCGGCAGCCCCCGCCGGAACTGGCCCGGTTGCCACGTCGGCGCTCTTCAATGTGGCCGCCGGCATGGCGCTGGTGAAGGCGTTCCGCACGCATGGCCACCTGGCGGCGCACCTCGACCCGCTCGGCAGCGAGCCGATCGGGGATCCCGCACTGAATCCCGTGCCGCTCGGTCTCACGCCCGATGTCATGGCCCAGATTCCGGCGGCGGTGCTGCGGGTGGCGGTGCCGGGCGAAACACTGCTCGACGCCTATCCGCACCTGCAGGAGACCTATTGCGGTACGCTGGCCTACCAGGTGGAGCATATCGCGAGTCACGAGGAGCGCGTCTGGCTCCGCGAGCAGATCGAGTCGGGCGCCGTGCATGCACCGCTCCCCGCGGAGCGTCGCAAGCGGCTGCTGGAGCGGCTGATCCAGGTCGAGTCGCTCGAGCGGTTCCTGCACAAGGCGTATCTCGGCCAGAAGCGCTTCTCGATCGAGGGCGTGGACATGCTGGTGCCGATGCTCGATGCGATCATCGAGATCGCGGCCGACGAGCAGGGATCACGCGAGGTCGTGATCGGCATGGCGCACCGCGGGCGTCTCAACGTCCTGGCCCACACCGTCGGCCGGCCGTACGACACCATCTTCGCGGAATTCGAGGGCGGGCGTCACGTCGAGGCGGGGTTGCTCACGCCGGAGGGCGGCACTGGCGACGTGAAGTACCACCACGGCGCCGAGGGCGCGTACCTCACGCCGAGCGGCCGCGCGATCACCGTCAACCTGGTGCCGAACCCGAGCCATCTCGAGTTCGTGGGGCCGGTGGTGGATGGCCGTGCGCGCGCAGAACAGACCCAGCGGCGCGGGCGCGATGCGCACCATGACGCGTCAGCGGCTCTGCCCGTGGTCATCCATGGTGACGCGGCCTTCGCGGGCCAGGGCGTCGTGGCCGAGACGCTCAATCTCGGCGCGCTCTCGGGGTACGCGACGGGTGGCACGATCCACCTCATCACCAACAACCAGATCGGGTTCACCACCGACAGCGTTGATGCACGCTCGACCCGCTATGCCTCCGACCTCGCCAAGGGCTTCGACGTCCCCATCATCCACGTCAATGCGGATGATCCCGAGAATTGCCTGAGCGCCATCCGCCTCGCGATGGCATACCGCCAGAAGTTCCAGCGCGACATCCTGATCGACCTCCTCGGCTACCGTCGCCACGGCCACAACGAGAGCGATGAGCCGAGCTACACCCAGCCGCTCATGTACAGCCGCATCAAGGCCCTGCCGACGGTGCGGGAGAAGTACGCCGGCCAGCTGGTGGCCGAGGGCGTGCTGACGAGTGACGAGGCCGACGCACTGGCCGCCTCCGCCTACCAGCGCCTGGTCGAGATCCAGCAGGCGTTCAAGGGCAGCACCGGGAAGAACACCACGCCGGAGACCCGCAAGCAGGTCGTGGCCGGACAGGAAGTGGATACGCGCGTCGCCGCTGAACTGCTCAACGCCCTGAACGATCAGCTGCTGACGTACCCGGCCGATTTCACGGTGAACCCGAAGCTGGCGAAGCAGCTCGAGCGCCGCCGCCCCGCGCTCGGCCCCGACGGTGGCATCGACTGGGCGCACGCCGAGGCGCTCGCGCTCGCGAGCCTGCTTACCGAGGGCGTACCCCTGCGCTTCACCGGGCAGGACGTCGAGCGCGGCACCTTCAGCCAGCG
>Ga0190274_10000200_pt1 | contig 40168 bp, 34 predicted proteins | sample Popmic531T_FD_133002 | JGI IMG/M metagenome (GOLD analysis project Ga0190274, IMG submission 133002) | Populus adjacent soil microbial communities from riparian zone of Yellowstone River, Montana, USA - 531 T | ecosystem: Environmental > Terrestrial > Soil > Riparian zone | place: USA: Montana... | reverse complement strand
TTCGGCTTCCGGGTGCACGAGGTGGTCCGGATGGGCCGCTCGCCGTGGCACCGCACCGAGCGCGAGGACGACGACGACCGCGTGGTCGCGGAGTCGATGGAGCGCGCCGACGTCACCGACCTCGCCGACCGGCTCTATCCGACGCTGTCGGGCGGTGAGCAGGCGCGGACGTCGTTCGCCCGGCTGCTCGCCCAGGAGACGCCGGTGCTGATGCTCGACGAGCCGACCGCGGCCCTCGACATCCGGCACCAGGAGTCGCTGCTCGCCGTCGCACGCGCCGCGGCCCAGGCCGGTGCCGCCGTCGTCGTCGTGCTGCACGACCTGTCCCTCGCCGCGGCGTACGCCGACCGCATCTGCGTGCTCTCCCACGGCCGGGTCCGCGCCAACGGCAGCCCGACCGACGTGCTCACCTCCGAGCTGCTGACCGAGGTCTACGAGCACCCGGTCGAGGTCATCGCCCACGACGGCAACCTGCTCGTCGTACCCGTCCGGTCGCGCGTGACCACCCAGACATCGACCGAGACCGAGGAGGTCCGATGCGCCACGCCCTGGCCGCACGCCTGAGCGCGGCGGCGCTGCTGGGCGCCGTCGTCCTGGTCCCGTCCGCTGCCCACGCCGACTCGCGGGTGTCCGTCGCCAACCCCGCCGGGCAGGCGAAGGTCGACCCGACGTACGCGACCACGCTCAAGGTCTCCGGCTCCGGCTTCCAGTCGGTCAAGGGCGGCCACGGCGGCATCTACGTCTTCTTCGGCACCACGAAGTCCGGCTGGCAGCCCAGCAAGGGCGGCGTCACCGGCCAGGACTACTACTACGTGCCCGACAGCGAGGCCAAGAACAACCAGGGCTTCCAGAAGTACGTCGCCTTCCCGGGCTCCGACACCGCGTCCTCCGCGAACGGCGGCACCATGTCGGCGTCCGGCTCCTGGTCGACGCAGGTCGTCGTGCCCGGAGCGACGTTCCAGACCTACGACCGCGCCGGCAACGTGCACACGGTCGACTGCCGCAAGGTCACCTGCGGCGTCATCACGGTCGGCGCCCACGGCGTCACGAACGCCAACAACGAGACGTTCACGCCGGTCACCGTCGGCTCGCTCGGCACGGCAGGTACGACGTCCAGCCCCTCGGCGACGCCGACCGGGTCCGCCACCGCTGATCCGACGACCCCGGCCACCGGCACCCCCGATGCGGGTGCCAAGCCGAAGCCCGCCGGACCCGCGACGATCGAGGTCGACCGCGGCTCCGCCGTCGCCGGCAACGTGCTCGCCTTCAACGCCACGGGCCTGCCGGCCGGCACCCAGGTGTCCGCCGTCTTCGACAACGGCGCGGCGGGTGCCGGGCCGTTCATGGCCGGCGCCGACGGCAGCCTCGCGGGGGTCATCACGCTTCCGGCCGACACGGGTGCGGGCACCCACGAGCTCCGGCTGTACGGCGTCGAGGACCCGCCCTCGGTGAGCTTCGCCGTCCAGCAGGCCGAGACCAGCACCGAGACCGTCGAGCCGCAGTCCGCCGATGACGACACCCGTGCCGCCTGGCTGTTCGCCGGCGCCGCCGCGCTGGTGCTCGCGGTCACGCTGGTCCGGCTCGGCTTCGGGCTGCGGAGGAGGCGTCGTGCGGCGTAACCAGATCGCTGCGTTGCTGCTCGCCGTGGTCGGCAGCACGCTGCTCGCCGTACCCGCTCTCGCGGACGACCCGACCGAGGCCCCCACCACCGGTCCGGTCGCGGTCGACGGCGTCGCCCTGCGCTGGGGCCTCAACGACGAGTCCAGCAACCGGGCGTTCGCGCCGCAGACCTACAACTTCTTCTCCGCCGGCCGGGTGCCCGACCCGGGCCAGGGCGGGACGACGTTGCCGCGCAACGGCTGGCACCAGGTGGTCGGCGACGTGTCGGTCGAGAAGTGGATCGGCTCGGCCTGGAAGCCGGCCACCTGGGCAGGACTGACGACCGACAGCAGCGGAGCCGCCCTCGGCTCCCCGACCGCGGGGACGTTCAGCAAGCACCGGTTCGTCTTCGCCGACGGCACCGGCACGGCCGACGTCGCGGCCGGCACCGCGCACGTGGCGTGGGACGGGGACGTCACGGTCCTCTACTACTCCGGGATGTCGTTCTTCACGATCTCCGACCCGGTCCTCGACGTCGCCGACGGGCGCGGCACCCTCACCGCGACGGTCTCCGGCTACGCCTCCTCGGTCGACGACCCGAACTCGTGGGCGCCGGTGCCGCCGGCCCAGGTGACCCTCGCCGACCTTCCGGCCGTGAGCCTCGACGACGACGGGCTGTCGACCACGCCGGCGTACCTCGGCGTCGCCGTCACCGGCGTCGGCCAGGTCGCCGGGGGCGCGACCTTCGGCTCGTTCCCGCAGACCTTCGTCGACTACATGCAGCGACTGGGTACGGCGGCGTTCTGGCTGTCGAGCGGGGCCTCCACGGACGCGTTCAAGGTGCCGCTGCCGCTCACCGTCGCGTTCGGCTCCGGCGAGCAGCCGGTCGAACCGACGCCGACCGCGGTCCCGACGAAGAAGCCGATCAAGAACCCGGTCGTCCCGCCGCCGGTGACCGTGACCGTCACGGCCGCACCGGCCCCCGTCACGCCCGTGGCACCGCTCGCGGCGCCGACCCTGCCGGCCGTGCCGACCTCGTCGGTGCCGGTCGCCGGCGGCGCCCTGCCCGCCGCGGCCCAGCTCGTGGCCGGCCCCCTGACTTCGGCTCCTCGGACCGAACCCGAGTCCGACGCCACCTGGATCTGGTGGCTCGGCGGCGGCCTGCTACTCGCGGCCGCGCTCACCCTGCTCGTCCCTGTCGGCCAACCCCGCCGACCCAATGAGAAGGAACTCGCATGACTCAGCACACCCGGACTCGCAGGCTGGCGATCCTCGCCGCCGGGGCGGTGGCCTCGACGTCCCTGATGTTCATCGCGGCGCCGGCCCAGGCTGCCGACACGACGCCCGCCGCCGGAGCCAAGTTCAGCTGGTCGTTCTCCGACTACCTCGGGAGCGTGTTCACCGGTCACGAGGCGACCGGAGGAGCCGTCGTCAGTGGCACCGGTGTGGTCTTCGGCGGTGGTACGGGCACCGGCAGCGTCGGTGCCGGGACATTCGACGTGAAGTACCAGGGCTCGGCCGCGTTCGAGTGGCACGGTGTGACGCTCACCTTCAGCTCCCCCGAGGTTGTCGTCGCCGCAGGCGAGGGCAAGGTCGAGGCAGACGTCGCCTGGGCGATCCCCGCTCAAGGGCCGTCGCCGGCCATCAACGGCTCTGCGGCCGACGTCGTCCTGACCACCTTCGCGACGGCCGGTGCGACCTGGAACGCTACTTCCCTCGCCGCCACGCCGCGCTGGGCCGGTGTACTGCCACCGAACACCCCCGCCTCCGCCGCGGCCGGGATGGCCGCAGGCAAGCCGGTCAACGGAGAGGCATGGGCGCCCGAGCTCCTTACGGCGCTGCCTGCGTCGACTCGCGGCTACTTCTTCTCGAGCGGCGCGAACCCTGACTCGGACGCGAAGAAGGCGCCTGCGGCGTTCACTGCCGAGGCTCCGGTCCCGACAGTCGCCGCCACGCCGTCGTACGCCAACCAAAGCGTGTCGATCAAGGCCGACGGCACCGGCTTCACCGGTACCGACAACAACCCGGGTGACGACGGCGTCTACGTCGGTCTCGCCCCGGCCGGCGGCCTGCCGGCGACGGCGACGCAGGCGGACATGGACAAGTTCATCGACGCCGAGTGGATCCCCGCCAGCGCCCTCGGCACCGGCTCGTTCAGCAGGACGCTGAGTGCCGCCGCCACCGCCCTGACGAAGGGCACGGCGTACTCGGTCTACACCTGGCGCGCGCACAGCCACTCGAGCACCAGCCAGGACACCGAGACGCCGGTGACCATCGACTGGTCGAAGCTGACCGTAGCCCCCGCGCCGCCGCTCAAGGCTGCCACGACGCTGACCGCCAAGGTCGCCAAGAAGCCGACCACCGCGAAGGGCGGCACCCTGGCCGTCACGCTGAAGGCCGGCGGCGGCAAGCCTGCCGGCAAGGTGACCGTCAAGCTGACCAGCAAGGGCAAGAAGGCCGTCACCCGGACCGCGAACGCCAAGAACGGCAAGGTCAGCGTCAAGCTGCCCAAGCTGAAGGCCGGCACCTGGAAGGCCACCGTCGTCTACGCCGGGTCGGACGACTTCACGTCGGCCAAGAAGGTCGTCTCCTTCAAGGTCAAGAAGAGCAAGAAGAAGTAGCGCCGACTCCAGGGGGCGGCGCCGTCGCCCCCTGGACGTTCGGGCCGCGCGGGTGCATCCTGAGGCGGCGATGCGGACGGCGAGAGGAGTCGGCGTGTCCCACCGACACCGCTTCCTGACGGCAGCCCTCGTGGCGGTCGTTGCCGCGTCCTCACTGGTCGGTGCCGGCGAGACCACCGAGGCCGCCGCCGAGGTGCCGGCCGCTCCCTCCGCCGCCACGGGCGTGCTCAACTGGGAGATCTCCGACGCCTTCGACACCGAGCTGCCCGCCCACTACTGGGCCAACGGCGCGAGCGAGGGCAGCGACGGAGTCATCTCCTTCCCCGCCGTCTCGTCGACCGTGGACCCGGCGACCGGCGCCGGGACCGTGCAGTTCAGGGGCCTGGTCCGGGCAACCTCCCACGACGGCGGTCAGGCGCGCCTGTCCGTCGGGGTCCAGGACCCCGCCGTGGTCGTCGACGCCGACGGCGAGGGCTACGTCACCGCCGTGGTCTGGGCCTGGAACGCCGGGACCGGCGGCCCCGAGGAGAGCACGTCGCTCGCCAGGGTCGTGGTGACGACCTTCGATGCCGCCGGCACCTGGTCGGCGGGCTCGATCACGGCAACGCCGGACTGGGCCGGCGTGCTGCCGGCGGGTAGCCCGCAGGCATCGGCGCTCGGCATCCCCGACGGCCAGCCCGTCGACGGCAAGGCCTTCGCCCCGACGTACCTGGCCCAGCTCACCGGCGCGACCCGGCCGCTCTTCTACGCGACCAGCGACGGCGGAGCGACCGACGCGAAGGCGCCGTCGAGCTTCACCGCGTCGTACCAGGGCGTCGCGAGGTCGGTCACCGTGTGGTCCGGGCAACACGAGCAGACGGTGTCGATCGAGGTCAACGGCGTCGGCTTCACGGCCACCGACGGCAATCCGGGCGACGGCGGTGTGTACGTCGGTCTTGCGCCCGCCGGCGGCCTACCCGCGGCCGGCACCGCGCCGGACCTGCAGAGGTTCGTGACCACCGGCTGGGTGCCCGACTTCCGGCTCGGGCCCGGCGGCAGCTTCTCCGTCGTGCTCTACGCCACCGCTGCCGAGCTGCACAAGGGCACGTCGTACGCCGTCTACACCTGGCGCGCGCACGGTCACTCGACGACCACTCAGGACTCGGTGACCGCGATCGCGCTCGACTGGAGCACGCTCACCCTGCGGCCGGATGTGCGCGCGACCTTCGCCAAGAAGCCGACCAGGAAACGGCCAGGTGTGCTGTCCGTGGCGGTCACCGGCGGTCACCTCGAGCCGTCCGGCGTGGTCCGGGTGACGCTCCGCAAGGGCAAGGTGACCAAGACCAGGAAGGCGACCGTGGAGCGGAGTGTCGCCAGGGTCCGCCTCCCCGCGCTGCCTGCCGGAAGGTGGCGGGTGCGCGTGGCGTACACCTCCGCCAACGACGCCTTCGCCGCGGCCAGGACGGTGCTGACGCTGAAGGTCGCGCAGCCGAAGAAGAAGCGCTAGCCCGAGGCGCCGACCGCCCGCAGCACGAACGACTCGATCGTCTGCGCCGGGAGGTGTCGCGGGCTCAGGCATGCTTGGATGAGCGACATCGTCGTGTCGACGTCCTCGACGGCGAACGTCGTGTCCTCGATGCCCGACTCGAGGATGCCGCGCAGCACGTCCTCGACGGCGACGACGTGCTGCCGGATCGCCATCCGGGAGTCGGGCCCGAGGACGCCGTACAGCTGCGGGCCGAGGCCCATGTGGAACCGCTCGCCCTCGGCGAGGTGGTAGCGGAGGTAGAGGCGCAGCCGGGCCGCCGGGTCGTCGGCCTCGGTGAGCACGTCGCGGAGCCGGTGGAGGTACTCCTCGGTCTCGTGCGAGGCGAACGCGACCACCACCGCCTCCTTGTCGGGGAAGTGGTGGTAGATCGCGGTGCGGCCGACGTCGGCCCGCTCGGCGATGGCCGCCATCGTGATCGCGTCGAAGCTGCGCTCGGCCATCAGGTCGGCGAACGCCTCGAACACGCGTCGCTGCAGCTGCTCGCGATGCTGTTGGAGGGTCTCGCCGGAGATGCGGGGCACGAGGTGGAGGTTAGCCCGCGGGGGCAGCCAGGTGCTCACCTTCGACGCCGTAGCGCTCGATGTAGGCGCGGAAGCGGTCGCGTACGGCGGCCTCGGTGAGCCCGAACTCGGTCACGTCGTAGCGGTGCCCGCCGAACTCGCCGCGGGGGTGCGCGGCGAGGTGCGCGTCCATCGCGTCGAAGGCGCCGGGACTGGCCTCGAGCCCGAGCGACCCGTAGATGCCGCGCACGGTGCCGACCGGGTCGCGGGCGAGGTCGGCGTACCGGACGTCCAGGATCGGGTGCTCGGGGCGTCGGGCCCGGAAGTCCTCGATCCGGTTGATCGACTCCTCGAGCGTGTCGCTCCAGTGCGCGGCGATGTAGGAGCGGTGGTCGGCGTCGGAGAACGTGCTCGACATGACGTTGATCAGGCTGCACACCGAGCCGGTGAGCGTTGCCGGGTCGCGGTGGAGCAGCACCAGCCGGGCATCGGGGTAGGTGTCCACGAGCGCGTCCAGGGCCAGCGCGTGGTGCGGGCTCTTCAGGGTCCAGCGGCCGCGGACGCCCGCGCTCTGCAGCGTCTGCAGCACCAGCCGGTGGTAGTCGTAGGCGCCGCGGTTGTCGCCGGCCCGCCACCAGGCGCCGTACGACGGGACGTTGGCGATCGCCTCCCAGGAGATGCTCTGGAAGGCCTGCCCCATGACCGCGATGCACTCCGTCGGGTCGGCGGCGGCCTCGTGGTGGATCGCGCTGATCGCCGGGTTGAGCAGCTCGAGCATGTCGACGCCGCCCTGGGCCGCGTCGACCCGGGGGCCGGTCGTGCGCTCGCCGGGAAGGGGCGGCGGCACGGAGTCCTGCGACTCCCAGCCGAGCAGCGCCCGGTTGGCCGGGTCTGCGTCGAGCAGGTGGGACAGGAACGTCGTCCCGGCCCGGAACATCCCGATCACGACGACCGGTGCCTCGACCCGCTCCTCGGTGACGGCCGGGTGCCGCTTGGCCCAGTCGACGACCTTGAGCCGGTTGACCAGGGCGGCGACCAGGGACGGCGGGAGCGCCACCTTGCCGAGGTCGTTGAGCCGCGCCTCCTGGACGAGGGCGTCGCAGTAGCGCTCCAGCCCCTCGCGGTAGCTCGGGTCGCCGAAGTCGTCGAGGCCGGTCTGCTCGGTGGCCTGGGCCTGGAGGTCGTCGGGGTTCATGCCGGCTCTCCCTTGATTATGGGGTGATCTGCACGACGGTGCGGCCCGACGTACGACGGGCTGCGTGGTCCTCAAGGGCGGCCGCGACGTCGTCGAGCCCGATGCGGCGCCCGATCACCGGCCGGATGCTCCCTGCGGCGAGCAGGTCGAGCAGGTCGGCATGCACGCGCCGGCCGGTCTCGGGCGGGAACGGGTTGATGCCGAAGCGGCGGAAGTCGCGCGGCACGTCGAAATAGGCGAGCAGCACGCCGAGCACGGAGAGGTTGGACATCGAGAGCTTGCGCAGTGGCCGCCCGGTGAGGCCGGACTCGGGGTCGTCGTTGAAGCCGACCGCGAGATAGCGGCCGCCGAGGGCGCCGCAGGTCCACATCGTCTCCGTCTGCTCGCCGCCGATCGGGTCGAAGATCACCTCGGCGCCGCGGTCGCCGGTCGCGTCCATGACCGCGTCGAAGACGTCCTCGGAGGTGTGGTCGATCGCGACCTCGGCGCCGAGGTCGCGGCAGAGCTGCGCCTTGTCCGGGCCACCGGCGATCGCGAGGACGCGGGCGCCGGCCGCGACGGCGAGCTGGATCGCCGCCGTACCGACCGCACTGGCGCCGCCACGGACGACCACGGTCTCACCGGCCTGGAGGGCGGCGCGTTCGTGCAGCGCCAGGTAGCCGATGTGGAAGGGGAGCGTGAACGCCGCCGCCTCGGCGTCGTCGAGCTCGGGCGGCGCCTCGAAGACGTTGCCGGCGAGCGCGCGCTCGGCGAGGCCGCCGAGCGACTGCGGGGCGATGCCGACGACCCGTCGCCCGAGCCACTCCTCGGCACCGTCGCCGGTCGCGTCGACGACGCCGGCGAGGTCCATGCCGAGCGTGAACGGCGGCTGCGCCATCACCGCGGCCACGCCGCCGCGGCAGCGGGCGATGTCGCCGAAGTTGAGCGAGGCGGCCGAGACCTTCACGCGCACCTGGCCGGGACCCGGCTCGGGGACCTCGACGTCGTCGCGGACCTCGATGGCTGCGGTCGGCTCGCCGTGGCGAACGACGCGGACTGCCCTCATGTGACCCCCATCACTCGGCGATGGGTCGGACCGTACTAAGAGGTCGTTTTATTCGTCAACGGGTGGGGCGGTCGCCATGCCGGCTGCCAGCGCGACCAGGTTGCGCACGAACCGCTCGGTGGGCAGCTGGGCGCGGCCCGGCTGGGCCCTCTCGCTGGCCCGGGCCCGATCGGCGACCGAGCGGAGGATGAAACCGGTGATCAGGGCCAGCCGTTCGTTCTGCAGGGCCTCGTCGAGGGGCGGCATCCGCTCCGCGAGGAGCGCGTAGACGTCGTACCCGCCGGTGGCGGTGAGCTCCGCGGCGACGGCCTGGTCGAGGCGGTCGAACTCCTCGACGAGCTGGCCGACGATCACGAGGTACCGACGACCGGACGGCCCGGTCTCCGCGAGCTCGACCGCCGGGCGGACGATCGCCTCGAGGACGGCGGTGAGGTCGTCGTCCGGGGTGGTCCGGGCCTTGTCGAGCAGCTCGCCCTCGCGGGCGGCGAGGAACGGCGCGTGCTGGTGGAGCACGGCGACGAGCAGGCTCTCACGCGAGCCGAAGTGATAGTGGACGGCGCCGCGGTTGCGCTGCCCGGCCCGCCGGGTGATCTCGACGAGGGATCCGGCGTACACGCCGTCCTCCGCGAACACCTCCGTCGCCGCCTCGACGAGGCGGTGGCGGGTGTCGTCGGCGGCCGCCACCTCAGATCCGCGGGACGATCCGCCCGAGCAGGTCGCCCATCCGTGACGCCGCCGCGCGGCCGGCCTCGAGGACCTCTGCGTGGTTGAGCGGCTGGTCGCTGATCCCCGCCGCCAGGTTGGTGACCAGGCTGATCCCGAGGACCTCCATGCCGGCCTCGCGGGCCGCGATCGCCTCGAGCGTGGTGCTCATGCCGACCAGGTGGCCGCCGAGGATGCCGGCCATCCGGACCTCGGCGGGGGTCTCGTAGTGGGGTCCGGGGAACTGCACGTAGACCCCCTCGTCGAGGCTCGGGTCGACCTCGCGGCACATCGCGCGCAGGCGGGAGCTGTAGAGGTCGGTGAGGTCCACGAAGGTCGCGCCCACGATCGGGCTCTTCCCGGTGAGGTTGAGGTGGTCGGAGATCAGGACCGGCGTCCCGGGCGTCCAGCTCGGCTTGAGACCGCCGCAGCCGTTGGTCAGCACGATCGCGCGGCAGCCGGCGCGGGCCGCCGTACGAACTCCGTGGACCACGGCGTCGACGCCCTTGCCCTCGTAGTAGTGGGTACGGCTCAGGAAGACCAGGAGCTGCTTGTCGCCGGCGCGGACCGAGCGGATCTTGCCGGAGTGGCCGGCGACTGCGGCTGCGCTGAAACCGGGCAGGTCGGTCGTGTCGACCTCGGCCGTCGCGTCCCCGAGCGCGTCGACCGCGGGCAACCATCCGGAGCCCAGCACCAGGGCCACGTCGTGGCGCTCTACGCCGGTCAGCTCCGCCAGCCGCTCCGCGGCGTGGGCGGCAAGCTCGTAGGGGGAATTTTGGACGGCGGCGTGACTCACCCGCACCACCCTAGTCGGGCACGATGGACCGATGATCGACCACTTCGGCATCAACTGCGCCGACCTCCCGGCATCGGCGGCGTTCTACGACAAGGTCCTCGGCGTGCTCGGCTACGGCCGGGTCCTCGACTTCGAGGTCGCCCTCGGCTACGGCCCTCCCGGCAAGCCCGACTTCTGGATCGGCACCCAGCCGGAGGGGGAGGGCCCCTCGTCCGGCCCCAACCGCGAGGTCCACATCGCCTTCGTCGCGTCCTCCGCGGACGCGGTCCGGGCCTTCCACGAAGCCGCCGTGTCGCTGGGCGCCGAGGTCCTCCACGAGCCCCGCCACTGGCCCGAGTACCACGACCACTACTTCGGCGCCTTCGTCCGCGACCCGGACGGCAACAACGTCGAGGCGGTGTGTCACACGGTGGCGCCGGGGTGATCCCAGGGATACCCGGTCGACCGGGTATCCCTTGACTGGGAGGGCATTGCAAAGGCCGCGAAGGTGGTGAAGTGCCATCCCAGTCGGGACGTCGGCCGCTTGTCCACAGGGACGAGAGCGGCGGTGTAGCGGACCGGCGCGGCCGGGCAAATGTCCAGCATGATGAAGCCGGTACCTCGACGAGTCGACGACCCGCGCAACAGTCCGGTGTGGCTCAGGGGTGAGCTGCTGGCGCAGGGGTACGACGACTACGGGATCGCCCGGCTGGTAGCCGCCGGGGTCTTCGTCCGACTGCGCCGCGGTGCGTATACGTCCAAGGCGGACTTCGACAAGCTCGACGCCTCTGGACGCCACGGGCTCCGTGCGCGGGCCGCCGTCAAACAGGCGAAGACGGCGGTCGTGCTGTCCCACGCCTCTGCGCTGCCGGAGTACGACGCCCCGACCTGGCGGATCGATCTCAGCGAGGTCAACCTGACGCGACTGGACGGCAAGGTCGGTCGTCGAGAGGCGGGCATTCGACAGCACCGTGGACGTGTCGTGGAAGACGACGTGGTCACGCGCAACGGCGTCCTGGTGATGAGCGGCACCCGGACCGCGTTGGAGATCACCACGATCGCTGACGTCGAGCCGGCGCTGTGCGTGGTCAACCACTTGTTGCACTTCGGACACACGACACTCGAGCAGCTCGCGGCGCGCTATCGCACGATGGATCATTGGCCCTACACGCTGACCACGGACATCGTGCTCCGGCTCGCGGACCCGGCGATCGAGTCGGTGGGCGAGTCCCGCTGCGTACACCTGTTCTGGCGCCATCACATTCCGGCACCAGTACCTCAGTACCAGGTCCGCGACGACGACGGTCAGCCGATCGGCCGGGTCGACTTCGCGTGGCCGGAGCTTGGTGTGTGGCTTGAGTTCGACGGCAAGGTGAAGTACCAGAAGCCCTTGAAGCCGGGACAGTCGGCGACCGACGTCGTCATCGCGGAGAAGCGTCGCGAAGACGCCATCCGCCGGCGTACCGGCTGGCGCTGCATCCGTCTGACGTGGGACGACCTTGAGCACCCGGTGCGTACTGCGGCAATGATCCGCCGGGAGCTCGGAATCGGCCACCTTCCGGTCGCCGGCTGAGGACTGGGAGGGCACTTCCTCAAGTTGTTAGGCCTTGCAATGCCCTCCCACTTCGAGAACACCCGGTCGACCGGGTATCCCTGGACAGCCCTACTCCCCGATCGACCGGCACGGCCGCCGGCGGAGGGCGGCGACGTAGTCAGCGGGCGCGTCGGCGGCCTCGGCGGCGTCGGCGAGGACGCCCAGGTACGACGCGGAGGGCAGGCCGCCCTCGAAGGCGTCGAGTACGTACGTCCAGGCGACGACGGAGCCGGTGAGCGTCGCGACTCGCACGCGCGTCTTGCGGTAGAGCCCGGAGTCGGCGGCCTCCCAGCCGTCGAGCTGCGACTCGTCCTCGCGGGACACGTCGTAGACCGCGACGAAGACCTGGTCGATCGGGTCCTCGACCAGTGTCGAGAGCGCGCCGTCCCAGCCGTGCTCCTCGCCGCCGAAGGTGAGGCGCCAGCCCTGGACCCATCCCGTGGTGGACAAGGGGGAGTGGGGGCAGCGCTCGCTCATCCGGGCGGGATCGAGGTTGGTCCCGTAGGCGGCGTAAAGCGTCACGGCCGAAGAGTAGCCAACCGGAGGGGGAGTGGGCTGCCTCACGTCAGTAGGCTGAGGGGCGTGACCACGCACTTCAACGTCCTTGTCCTCGGCGCCGGCCCCGGTGGGTACGTCGCCGCGATCCGCGCCGCCCAGCTCGGCCAGTCCGTGGCCGTGATCGAGGAGAAGTACTGGGGCGGTGTCTGCCTGAACGTCGGGTGCATCCCCTCGAAGGCGCTGCTGCGCAACGCGGAGATCGCGCACATCATCACGAAGGAGAAGGACGTCTTCGGGATCAGTGGCGATGCCTCGATGGACTTCGGCATCACGCACAAGCGCAGCCGCGGCGTCGCGGACTCCAGCGCCAAGGGCGTGCACTTCCTGATGAAGAAGAACAAGATCACCGAGATCGACGGCTGGGGCACGATCAAGGGCGCCAACGAGGTCGAGGTCGACAAGGGCGGCACGAAGACGTCGTACACCTTCGACAACCTGATCATCGGCACCGGCGCCAAGGTCCGGATGCTCCCCGGCATGAGCAAGAGCGCCAACGTCGTGACGTACGAGGAGCAGATCCTCGACAGCAACCTCCCCAAGAGCATCATCATCGGCGGCTCGGGCGCGATCGGCGTCGAGTTCGCCTACGTGATGACCAACTTCGGGGTCGACGTGACGATCGTGGAGTTCCTCGACCGGATGGTCCCCACCGAGGACCCCGACGTCTCGAAGGAGCTCCTCAAGCAGTACAAGAAGCTCGGCGTGAAGGTGCTGCTCTCCACCAAGGTCGAGAACGTCGAGGACACCGGCTCCGGCGTCAAGGTGACGGTGAGCAAGGACGGCAGCACCGAGGTCCTCGAGGCCGACAAGATGCTCGCCGCCTTCGGCTTCGCGCCGCGGGTCGACGGCTACGGCCTCGAGAACGCCGGCATCGAGCTGACCGACCGCGGCGCGATCGCGGTCGACGCCCGCGGCCGCACCAACGTCCCGCACATCTACGCGATCGGCGACGTGACCGGCAAGCTGATGCTCGCCCACACCGCCGAGGCCATGGGCGTCGTCGCCGCCGAGACCATCGCCGGCGCGGAGACCATGGAGATCAACTTCGACATGATCCCGCGGGCGACCTTCTGCCAGCCGCAGATCGCGTCGTTCGGCTACACCGAGGCGCAGGCCACCGAGAAGGGGTACGACGTGAAGACGTCGTCGTTCCCGTTCTCGGCCAACGGCAAGGCCCGTGGCATGGCCGAGGGCGTCGGCTTCGTGAAGATCGTCGCGGACGCCGAGCACAACGAGATCATCGGCGCCCACATGATCGGCCCCGAGGTCACCGAGCTGCTGCCGGCGCTGACCCTCGCGCAGCAGTGGGACCTCACCGCCGACGAGGTCGCCCGCAACGTGTTCGCCCACCCGACGCTGTCCGAGGCGATGAAGGAAGCCATCGAGGGCATCGCCGGCCACATGATCAACCTGTGAGCATGAGCACCGAACGCGTCGTCATCATCGGCGGCGGCCCGGGCGGCTACGAGGCCGCGCACGTCGCCGCCCAGCTCGGCGCGCAGGTGACCATCGTCGACACTGACGGGGTGGGCGGCTCCGCCGTACTCACCGACTGCGTGCCGAGCAAGACCCTGATCGCCACCGCCGAGGTGATGAGCGAGCTCACCGGCGCGGCCGAGCTCGGGGTGAACTTCCTCGACGCCGAGGGCGACGCGGCCACCTCGATCCGGGTCGACCTGGCCCGGGTCAACGCCCGGGTCAAGCAGCTCGCCACCGACCAGTCCTCCGACATCGAGCGCCGCCTGCTCCGCGACGGGGTCACCCTCGTCAAGGGCCGCGGCCGGCTCGACGGGCCCGGGAAGGTGGTCGTCGAGACCGACGGCACCGAGCAGACCCTCGAGGCCGACGCGATCCTGCTCGCGACCGGCGCCGCGCCCCGTACGCTGCCGACCGCGCAGCCCGACGGCGAGCGGATCCTCACCTGGGAGCAGGTCTACGACCTCACCGAGGTGCCTACCGAGCTGATCGTGGTGGGCTCGGGCGTCACCGGCGCGGAGTTCGCCAGCGCCTACCTCAACCTCGGCATCCCGGTGACGCTGGTCTCCAGCCGTGACCGGGTGCTGCCCGGCGAGGACGCCGACGCGTCCAAGGTCCTCGAGGACGTCCTCACCCGCCGAGGCATGACGGTCCTCTCGAAGTCCCGCATGGAGTCGGTCACCCGCGACGGCGACGTCGTGACGGTGACCCTCACCGACGGGCGCACGGTCCAGGGCTCGCACTGCATCCTCGCGCTCGGCTCGGTGCCGAACACGGACGGCCTCGGCCTCGAGGAGTCCGGCGTGATCACCAAGAACGGCGGCTTCGTCAACGTCGACCGGGTCTCGCGCACCTCCGCCCGGGGCGTGTACGCCGCCGGCGACTGCACCGGCGTCCTGATGCTCGCCAGCGTCGCGGCCATGCAGGGCCGGATCGCGATGTGGCACTTCCTCGGCGACACCGTGCACCCGCTGGACCTGAAGAAGGTGTCCTCCAACGTCTTCACCGCGCCCGAGATCGCGACCGTCGGCTGGTCCCAGCAGGCCGTCGACGCCGGTGAGATGCAGGCCGAGGTGGTGATGCTGCCGCTGTCGGGCAACCCCCGGGCCAAGATGCAGGGCGTCCGCGACGGCTTCGTGAAGCTGATGTGCCGCCCCGGCACCGGCATCGTCGTCGGGGGAGTGGTCGTCGGACCTCGCGCCAGTGAGCTCATCCACCCGGTCTCGATCGCCGTCGCCGAGTCCCTGACCGCCGACCAGCTGGCGCAGGCGTTCACGGTCTACCCGTCGATGAGCGGCTCGCTGGCCGAGGCCGCGCGACGGTTGCACCACGTCTGACTCTGTCGACGATGGCGGCTACCCTTTCGCACTCGTCCGCTTCTCGGGAGGTTCGATGTTGATCCGGCGTGCCGCCGTACCCCTGCTCGCCCTGCTACTCGTCGCGACCGGAGGTCCCGCCGCGGCGGTGGAGCGCCCCGATCGACGGGGCCCGGCGACGGTCACCTTCACCGGCACCGGCTGGGGCCACGGCGTCGGCCTGTCGCAGTACGGCGCCCGCAACCGCGCCAACGCTGGGCAGACCTACCGCCAGATCGTGCAGGCCTACTACCCCGGCGCGCGGTGGGGGAGGGCCGCCGGCGCGGTCCGGGTCCGGCTCGACGCCGACACCACCAAGGACGTCCAGGTGCTGGCGATGAAGGGCCTCAAGGTCCAGGAGGTCGGCAAGCGTGCGCAGCGCCGGCTCCCGGCGAAGGTCCGGGGCAAGCAGGTGCAGCGCTGGCGGATCGTGCCGGTCGGGCAGCGCTCCAAGGTCCAGCAGAAGGCCAAGGGTGGTTGGCACACCTGGAAGACCCTCCGCGCGGAGGCTCAGTTCACCGCCGGCGGCCGGCCGATCACGCTGGTCACGCCGGCCGGACGCGCGGCGTACCGCGGCGCCCTGCGCTCGACGCACCGCAACACGGTCAACGTCGTCCCGCTGGAGGCCTACCTGCGCGGACTCGTGCCCAACGAGGTGCCGGCGACGTGGCCTGCCCACGCCGTGCGCGCCCAGGCCGTCGCCGCCCGCACCTACGCCGCCTACGAGCGGCGCGACCACCGCGGTGACTACTACGACACCTGCGATACCGACGCGTGCCAGGTCTACAGCGGGTACGACGGTGAGCACGCGCGCTCGAACGCGGCCGTCCGCGCGACGGCCCGCCGGGTCCTGACGTACGGCGGCGCCCTGGCGTTCACGCAGTTCTCGGCCAGCAACGGCGGCTACAGCGTCGCCGGGCGCGTGCACGGGGAGCCGGTGCCCTACCTCCCGGCCCAGCCGGACCCGTTCGACAACGGCGTCCCCGGCGACCCGTGGAGCGAGACGGTCAGCGCCGCCGACATCACCCGCAACTGGGCCGGCATGGGCGACCTGGTCTCGATCCAGGTCACCGCCCGGGACGGCAACGGGCCGTACGGCGGGCGGGCCACCGACGTCACCGTCACCGGGACCAACTTCACCAGGACGGTCGGCGGGGACACCTTCCGGTCGTGGCTGGGCCTGCGTTCGACGCTGTTCCAAATTACATAAGTGTAGTTCTCCGGTTCACATTGCGGGGCCGATGAGGCGCGTGGTGCGATTGCTCGTCACACGCGCACCATTCGTTGTCACGCACCCCAGAGGACTCTCATGCGCCGCGCCCTGCTGCCCGCCTGGACGGGGTTGCTGGCCGTCGTCCTGGTGCTGGGAGCGACGGCTCCGGTCGAGGCCGCGCATCCGAGACAGCGGGGTGCGGGCACGTGGGACCTGGCCGGCCCGGCGCGGATCACCGTCACCGGGCACGGCTATGGGCACGGCCACGGCATGTCGCAGTACGGCGCCGAGGGTGCTGCCCGGCAGGGGCTGACGTACCGGCAGATCGCCGAGTTCTACTACCCCGGCACGGCCTGGGGCACCGGCGGCGGCCGGGTGACGGTGCAGATCACCGGCGACACCACGCCCGCCGACCTGATCGTGCGGTCCCGCCCCGGCCTGACCCTGCGCGACATCGGCGTCCCTGGCCGCACCGCCCTGCCCGACAACGGCGCCACCCGCTGGCGCGTGGTGACGGGCGCCCGCGGCCGCGGCAAGGTGTCCTACCTGACCGACCGCTGGCGGCGGTGGGCGACGCTGACCGGCCGCGGCGAGTTCGCCGCCGGTGGCGCCCCGATCACGCTGGTGACGCCCTCGGGTGAGCGCGCCTACCGCGGCCGGCTCCGGACCGCGATCACGACCGCGGGCACCCGCGTGACCGTCAACGACCTGAGCCTCGAGAGCTACCTCAAGGGCGTCGTGCCGCTCGAGATCCCCGCCCTCTGGAGCGCGGAGGCCGTCCGGGCGCAGGCCGTCGCCGCCCGCACCTACGCGTCGTACGAGCGAGCCCACCCGCGCTCCTCGGCGTACCAGCTCTGCGACACCTCGTCGTGCCAGGTCTACGGCGGGTACGACGCCGAGCACCCCGCAGCGAACCAGGCGGTCGTGGCGACTCGCACGCAGATCCTCACCAGCGGCGGGGAGGCGGCGTTCACCCAGTTCGGCTCCAGCAGCGGGGGGTGGACGTCGGCGGGCTCGGTCTCCTACCTGGCGGCGCGCGAGGACCCGTACGACGGTTGGTCGGGCAACCCCGTGCACGAATGGAAGCTGAAGCTGGACGACACCGCCGTCGAGCGCGCCTGGCCCAGGATCGGGGACCTGACCCGGATCGAGGTCACGTCGCGCGACGGCAACGGCGACTGGGGTGGCCGGGTCCGCTCGATCACGCTGACCGGGACCGGCGGGCGCGAGGTGGTCAGCGGCGACACCTTCCGCTCCGTGCTCGGGCTGCGCTCGACCTGGCTGACCTTCAGCGTCGCGCCACGCTGAGCAGCGGGCGCAGCACCAGGCCGGCGAGCAGCGCCCAGAACGCCGCGCCGACGCCCAGGATCGAAACCCCCGAGGCCGCCACGACGAAGCACACCACCGCCGCCTCGCGGCCGTCCTCGTCGGCGAGCGCGCCGGCCAGCGAGGCCGCGAGCGTGCCCAGGAGGGCCAGGCCGGCAGCCGCCTGCATGACGTCGCCCGGCGCCGCCGCGACCAGCGCGGTCAGGGCGCCGCACGCCAGCGCCAGCACGAGGTAGGTCGCGGCTGCCGCCACCACCGCCTGCCAGCGACGGCCGCGGTCGGCGCCGGCCGTCGGGCCAGCGGTCATGGCGGCGGTGATCGCCGCGAGGTTGATCGCGTGCCCGCCGAAGGGGGCGCCGAGGAGGGTGCCGATGCCCGTGACGGTCATGGTCTCGCGCCACGGGACCTGGTAGCCGTAGCTCGACATCACCGCGACGCCCGGCACGTTCTGCGAGGCCATCGTCACGATGTAGAGCGGGATCGCGATGCTCACGACCGACGCGGCCGTCCAGTGCGGGGTCGTCCAGGTCAGCGTGGGGAGCAGGTCGTCCGCCGCGAGGGTGTCGCCGGCCGACACCACGACCACGACGAGGGCGACCACCAGCGAGACCGGCACCGCCCAGCGCCGGGAGATGCGGTGCATGACCAGCCAGGCGAGCACGACCGGACCGACGTATGCCGGGGAGTCGGCCAGCCCCGTCACCGGCTCGAGGCAGATCGGCAGCAGCACGCCGGCGAGCATCGCCCGGGCCAACGAGGTGGGGATCCGGGCGATCAGGTCGCCGAGGGCCGGCACCAGACCGGTCAGCAGGATGAGCACGCCGGTGACGACGAAGGCGCCGACGGCGGCCGCCCAGCCACCGGTCACCGCCCCCGTGGAGACGAGCAGCGCCGCGCCGGGGGTCGACCACGCGAGCGTGATCGGGGTGCGGTGCCGGACCGCGAGCCAGAGCATGCCGAGCGCCTGGGTGACCAGGAGGGTCAGCAGGCCGGAGGCGGCCTGGGCGGCGTTCGCGCCCACGGCGGCCAGGCCGGCGAGCACCACGACGAAGGAGCTGCTGGAGCCGACGACCGCGGTGACGATCCCCGCGCTGACCGGGGTGCCCTCGTGCGGTGCCGTCTCGGTCTGGGCCATGGCAGACTCCGTTCTGTAAACAGAACGAAGGCTAGCCGGAGGTGACGATGAGCAGCGAACCCGGGGCCGCCGTCGGCGCCCGGATCCGCGCGCTGCGGACCGAGCGCGGGCTCTCCCTGAGCGCGCTCGCGGCAGCGGCCGGGATCGGCAAGGGCTCCCTCTCCGAGCTCGAGAGCGGACAGCGCAACCCCACCCTCGACACGTTGTACGCCGTCGCCGGGCCGCTCGGCGTACCCCTCGCGATGCTGGTCGACTTCCGCGACGGCGCCGTGGTCGCGGACGAGGGCTTCGAGACCGTCCTGCTGCACACCGAGCGCACCTCGACGACGACCTCCGAGGTCTGGCTGCTCCGGGTCGACGCCGGCGTCACGCGCTCGTCGCCGGCGCACCAGGCCGGCGTCGTGGAGCAGCTAGTCGTGCTGGCCGGCTCGTGCCGGGTGGAGTACGGCGAGCAGTCGGTTGACCTGGGCACCGGTGACCACGCGTCGTGGCCCGCCGACGTACCGCACCGCTACACGGCCGGCGGACACGCCGACCTGCGCGCCGTCAACGTGATCATGACGCCGGTCTGACGTACCCTCGCGCGGTGATCTCGGCACCCTCCAGCCAGCGCCTCCGGGCGACCACCGTCGTGGCAGCGGCCGCGGCCCTGCTGATGCTCCCCGGGCTGTTCGCCGCCGGCGCATCCGCGGAGCCGGCCACGTCGGCGCGGATCAAGCCGTCGGCGCTCCCCGTGGGCCCGGAGCCCCGGTCCGGCTGGGTCTCCTGGGCGCATGGCGACCAGCTCGACGACGAGCTCCACCGCGCCGGTGCGGAGCCGATCTCGCTCGCGGTGTCGGGTGCGACCGCCCAGCAGGTGCGCGAGGCAGCCGCGGGCTGGCTGGTCGACTACGTCGTGTGGGACCGGCCGCTCACGGCCCCGCACCGGCTGGTGCTGGTCCGTCCCGACGGGACGAAGCGGGTCCTGGCCCAGCGGTCCGACCAGGTGCAGGTCGTGTCGGCGGGCGGCGCCGACTACGTCACCAAGCGGGAGGTGTTCGACCGCCGGCACCGGCGGACCGCCACCGTGCTCAGCTCGATCCGGATCCAGGACGGTCACGTCACGAACCGGCTGCGGATCGCCGGTGCGGACCTGGTGCGGGTCCGGCTGATGAGGTCCTACGTGATCCTGGACCGGGTCGCCCCGGCGACCAAGGGCGGTGCCAGCCGGGTCTCCACGATCAGGTGGCGCCCGACGAGCGGCCGCGTCGCCACCCAGTGGCGGCGTACGGCGCACCGCACCGACGACCTCGGTGTCGGCAAGGTCGGCCGGCAGGAGATCGTGCTGCCCGACCCTCGGAGGCGGCAGGGTGAGACGGTCGTCGACCTCACGACCCACCGCAACCTGTGGCAGCTCCCGGTGAGCGAGCATGCGGTGAGGTTCGGTCACGGCGTGCTGCTCACGATGACGGACAAGGCAGGTCGGGAGGACGTCCGGACCCTGCGTGCCCGGGAGGCACGCACCGGCCGGCTGCTGGCGACCTACCGCGGCACCATCTTCGACAGCACCCTCCGGTGGGAGTCGTCGAGGAGCTTCGTGATCGGCGCCGCCGACGGGCTCGAGCCGGCCGGTCCGGGCGGCGGGTCGGTCTGGGCCAACCCGAGCCTGATCCGCTGCTCGACCAGTGGTGCCGGCTGCGAGCGGGTCGACGCCGACTTCACCACCTCGTCGATCTCCACGGAGCCGGGTACGCCGAGCTGAGCGCTGCCGGGTCCGCCCTACGCCAGCACCAGCACCAGGTCGCCACCGTCGACGGCCTGGGTGCCGGAGAGCGCGATCCGCTCCACGGTGCCGGAGATCGCGGCGGTGATCGAGGCCTCCATCTTCATCGCCTCGATGGTGGCGACGGTGTCGCCGGCCTTGACCTGGGCACCCTTCTCGACGACCACCGTCACGACGCCCTGGAACGGGGCGGCCACGTGGCCGGGCTGGCCGCTGTCGGCCTTCTCGGCGACGGCGACCTCGGAGGCGACGTTGCGGTCGCGCACGTTGACCGGGCGCAGCTGGCCGTTGATCGTCGCCAGCACGGTCCGGAAGCCGCGCTCGTCGGCCTCGCTGATCGCCTGCAGGCCGACGATGAGGGTCTTGCCCTCCTGCAGCTCGACGGCGTGCTCGACACCGGTCCGCAGCCCGTAGAGGTAGTCGAGGGTGTTGAGCACCGACACGTCGCCGTACCGGGCGCGTGACTCGGTGAACTCGCGCGTCGGGCCGGGGAAGAGCAGCTCGTTGAGGGTACGGCGGCGGGTGGGGCTCTCCCCGGCCAGCCCCTCGGCCTGCTCGGCGGTGAGCGTCTCCATCGGCGGCTTGTGGGTGCGGCCCTCGAGCGCCTTGGTGCGGAACGGCTCGGGCCAGCCTCCGGGCGGGTCGCCGAGCTCGCCGTTGAGGAAGCCGACGACGGAGTCCGGGATGTCGAACCTGCCGGGGTTCTCGGCGAACTCGGCTGGGTCGGCGTCGGCGCCGACGAGGGCGAGGGCCAGGTCGCCGATCACCTTCGAGGACGGGGTCACCTTGGGGATCCGGCCGAGGATGTCGTTGGCCGCGGCGTACATGTCCTCGATCTGCTCGAACTTCTCGCCGAGGCCGAGAGCGATCGCCTGCTGGCGCAGGTTGGACAGCTGGCCGCCCGGGATCTCGTGGCGGTAGACCCGCCCGGTGGGCGCGGGCAGGCCCGACTCGAACGGCGCGTAGACGCGGCGGGTCGCCTCCCAGTAGGGCTCGAGCGCGTTGATCGCCGCCAGCGACAGCCCGGTCTCGCGCGGGCCGTGGTCGGTGGCCGAGACGAGCGAGGAGATGGGCGGCTGCGAGGTCGTGCCGGCCATCGAGGCGGTCGCGGCGTCGACGGCGTCGACCCCGGCGTCGATCGCGGCCAGCAGCGTCGCGAGCTGGCCGCCGGGGGTGTCGTGGGTGTGCAGGTGCACCGGCAGGTCGAAGCGCTCCCGTAGCGCGGTGACCAGGGTGTGCGCGGCCGGCACCCGGAGCAGGCCCGCCATGTCCTTGATCGCCAGCACGTGCGCGCCGGCCTCGACGATCTTGTCGGCGAGGCGCAGGTAGTAGTCGAGGGTGTAGAGGTCCTCGTCGGGGTTGGACAGGTCGCCGGTGTAGCAGAGGGCAACCTCGGCCACCGCGGTCCCGGTGGCGCGGACCGCCTCGATCGCCGGGCGCATCTGCTCCACGTCGTTGAGGGCGTCGAAGACCCGGAAGACGTCGATGCCGGTGGCCGCGGCCTCCTCAACGAAGGCGTTCGTCACGTCCGTGGGGTACGGCGTGTAGCCGACCGTGTTGCGGCCGCGGAGCAGCATCTGCAGGCAGATGTTCGGCACCGCCTGGCGTAGCGACGCCAGCCGCTCCCACGGGTCCTCGGACAGGAACCGCAGCGCCACGTCGTACGTCGCGCCGCCCCAGGCCTCGAGCGACCACAGCTCGGGCGTCGTACGAGCGACGTGGCCGGCGACCGCGAGCAGGTCGCGGGTGCGCACCCGGGTCGCGAGCAGCGACTGGTGGGCGTCGCGGAAGGTGGTGTCCGTGACGGCGACGTTGGTCTGCGCGCGCAGCCTCCGGGCGAACTCCTCCGGGCCGACCTCCAGCAGCAGCTGGCGGCTGCCGTCCGGCGCCGGGACCTCGAGGTTCACCGCGGGCAGCTTGCTCGCGGGGTCGACGGTCACCGGAGCCGGGCCGTACGGCTGGTTGACGGTGACGTCGGCGAGGTAGCCCAGCAGCTTGCTGCCGCGGTCGCCGGAGCTGCGGGCCTGCAGCAGCTGCGGGTGGGTCTCGATGAACGACGTCGTGACGTGCCCGCCGGCGAAGTCGGGGTCGGTCAGCACCGCCTGGAGGAACGGGATGTTGGTGGAGACGCCGCGGATGCGGAACTCGGCGACCGCGCGCCGCGCCTTCTCGACGGCCTTGTCGAAGGTGCGGCCGCGACAGGTCAGCTTGGCGAGCATCGAGTCGAAGTGCGCGGAGACCTCGGCGCCGGTGTAGACGGTGCCGCCGTCGACCCGGATGCCCGGGCCGCCGGGGGAGCGGTACGTCGTGATGACGCCGGTGTCGGGGCGGAAGTTGTTGGCCGGGTCCTCGGTGGTGATGCGGCACTGCAGCGCGGCGCCGCGGAGTCGGATGTTGTCCTGCGACAGTCCGAGGTCCGCGAGGGTCTCGCCGGCGGCGATCCGCATCTGGGACTGCACGAGGTCGACGTCGGTGACCTCCTCGGTCACGGTGTGCTCGACCTGGATGCGCGGGTTCATCTCGATGAAGACGTAGTTGCCGTGCGGGTCGAGCAGGAACTCCACGGTGCCGGCGTTGCGGTAGCCGATCTCCTTCGCGAAGCGGACCGCGTCGGCACACATCCGGTCCCGCAGCTCGGGGTCCAGGTTGGGCGCCGGCGCGATCTCGACGACCTTCTGGTGGCGGCGCTGGACCGAGCAGTCGCGCTCGAAGAGGTGGATCACGTTGCCCTCGCCGTCGGCGAGGATCTGCACCTCGATGTGGCGCGGCTCGACCACGGCCTGCTCGATGAAGACCGTCGGGTCGCCGAAGGCGGCCTCGCCCTCGCGCATGCAGGTCTCGACGGCCTCGCGCAGCAGCTTGGGGTCGTCGACGCGGCGCATGCCGCGACCGCCGCCACCGGCGACGGCCTTGACGAAGAGCGGGTACGGCAGCGCGGAGGCAGCCTCCACGAGGGCGTCCACGTCCGTGGACGGCTCAACGCTGGCGAGGGTGGGCACGCCGGCTGCCTTGGCCGCCGCGATCGCACGCGCCTTGTTGCCGGTCAGCTCGAGCACGTTCGAGGTCGGGCCGATGAAGGTGATGCCGGCGTTGGCGCAGGCCTCGGCCAGGGCGGGGTTCTCGGAGAGGAAGCCGTAGCCGGGGTAGACGGCGTCGGCCCCGGCCCGCAGGGCGACCGCGACGATGGCCTCGGGGTCGAGGTAGGCCCGCACGGGGTGCCCGCGCTCGCCGATCTCGTAGGCCTCGTCCGCCTTCAGCCGGTGCTCGGACCAGCGGTCCTCGTACGGGAAGACCGCGACGGTCTTCGCGTCCAGCTCGTACGCCGCACGGAAGGCCCGGATCGCGATCTCGCCGCGGTTGGCCACGAGCACCTTGGAGAACATGCGGGACACGCTATAAGTCCAGCCGCTCGAGCGCTGTGTGGCCCGTCTCAGACGAGACGTGGACTGCCCGGTATCGGTGGTTGAGGAGGGCCGCCAGGCCCGTCTCGAAACCCCGCAGCCCACCCACCCCGCGTACGTTCCCGGGGTTTCGAGGCGTGCCCTATCGATCGAGGAACTGCTCTACGAGGTCCGGCATCGCCCGATGCGCCAGCTCGAGGGCGGCACCGTCCGGTACGTCGAGCACGGTCACCGACTGACGACCTCCTGCGGTCGTCGCGACCAGGGTCGTGAGTCCGGCGCGACGCTGGAACCAGCTCGACCGGAGGTTCCAGCCGATCACGCCGGGCACCGCGAGGGCGTCGCGGCGGCGGTCCAGGCTGCCCGAGCGGGCGACGACGTGGCCCTCGACCAGCGCGTGGCCGAGGGCGGCGGCCCGGTCCCGGGCCAGCAGGGCGGCCAGCGGGAGCGTGGCGATGACGACCAGCGACCAGACGCCGACCTGGTCGAGGCCAACCAGCAGGACGACAGTCGCCACCCCGACGGCGGTCGGCACCAGAGCCCGGGTGTACCGGCGCCTCACGGCCCGCGGGCCGTGTCCGACGAGGGCGGCGTCCAGCGGTGCCGACGTGCCCAGCACCTCGGCGGCGACGCGCTCGACCACCGCGCGGGGCGCCGGCGGCGCGAGCAGGGAGCTGCCGGAGCTGTCGCCGCCTAGCCCGGTCACGATCGCCGAGACCCGGCCGCCACCGGCCAGCCGCAGCCCGAGCGGGGCCGCGGTGGTGACGCCGCTGACGCGCTCGTCGTCGAGGGTGGTCTCCCGGGTCGTCAGCAGGCCGCGGCGCAGGTGCCAGGCGCCGCGGCGCTCCGGTCCGGTGTGGGTCAGGGTGAAGCCCCAGTTGCTGACGACGTACCCGCCGATGGCGAGGGCGGAGACCGCGGCCAGGAGCAGCACGAGACCGATCGGCACCGCGAGCGCGATCGACCAGCCGGCGGTGCTGTCGACCACCTCGCGCGGGTCGATGCGCTGGAACCCGCCGACGACGTTGATGCTCTGGGCCGCGACTCCGAGGGTCGCCCCGGCGAGCACCAGGCCCGTCGTCGTGAGCGGTGCGAACCGCACCCAGGCCGGGTCGAAGCGGAGCACGACGCGGTCGGCCGCCACCGCCTCCGCCGGCGCGGCTCCGCGGTGCAGCAGCTCGGTGCGCAGGGTGCGCGCGCGGGCGGCGGGCAGCCCGTCGAGGTCCAGGTTGTCCTCGTCGTCCTTCGACGCGGTTCCGGTGCCGATCCGGACGGTGGCGACGCCGAGCGCGCGGTGCGTCAGCGACGCGGTGACGTCGACGGTCCGCACGCGGTCGAGCGGGGTCGACAGATGGTGCCGATCGAGCAGCCCGCGGCGCAGCTCGACCCGGGTCTCGGTGATCCGGTAGTCCGTCGTGAAGTAGCGCAGCACGCCGAGCGCCATCGGGAAGAGGATGCCGATCCCGTGCCACCAGTCGGTGCGACCCGACGCCGTACCCGCGATGAAGATGCCGACCAGCACCGGGAGGAAGCGGACCAGCTCGCGGACCGGGTACACCAGCAGCATCCGCGGGTCGAGCCGCTGCCAGTCCTCCTCGGGTGTCACGTCGCGTCGCCGGGGACGGTGTCCGCCTGGATCGTGAGCTGCGCGACGAGTGCCAGGGCCCGCTGCCGTTCGAGACCCGCGATCTCGAGCGCGCCGGCAGCGGACGCGGTCGTGACGGTCACGGTGGCCAGCCCGAAGATCTGCGCGAGGAGGCCCTCGGCGTGGTCAACGGTCTGGATCCGCGACATCGGGGCGATCCGGCGCTCGCGCACCCACCAGCCGGTCTGGGTGTAGACCGCCGTGTCGGTGACCTCCCACCGGTGCACCCGGTAGCGCCACATCGGCATCACGACGACGTACGCCGCCGCGACGAACCCGACCGCCACGACCGCCCAGAGCGGGATGGGCAGCCAGTCGTTCTCCGGCCCGACCACCCACAGCACCACGAGCACGACGGCCGACTCGAGGGCCGCTGCGGTCGCCCACATCAGCCGAGCCCGCGGGCTCACCCGCTGGCTGGGTTCGCGCAGACTCTGCTCAACCGGGCTCGGCATGGCGCCGAGGCTACTGCGCCCGTCACGGCACCGCGCGGCCCTACAGTGAGCCCATGACCGTGCGGGTCGTCTTCGCGGACGACAACTACCTCGTGCGCGAGGGCGTCGCCGGGCTGCTGGCCGAGGCCGTCGAGGTCGACCTCGTCGAGACGGCGACCGACCCCGACTCGCTGATGCGCGCCGTGGCCACCCACCGGCCGGACGCGGTGCTGACCGACATCCGAATGCCTCCGACGTTCACCACCGAGGGCATCGACGCGGCGAAGCGGATCCGGGCCAGCTACCCCGGCACGGGCGTGGTGGTGCTCTCGCAGTACGTCGAGGAGGACTACGCGCTCGAGCTGCTGTCGGAGGGCGTCGCCGGCCTCGGCTACCTGCTCAAGGAGCGGGTGAGCGAGATCGACGAGCTGGTCCGGGCGCTGCAGGACGTCGCCCGGGGCGGCTCGGCGCTCGACCCGAAGGTCGTCGAGGGACTGCTCGCGCGCAAGAACGAGGAGGCCAGCTCGGCTCTGCGCGGCCTCACCGAACGGGAGAGCGAGGTGCTCCGCGAGCTCGCCGCCGGCCGCAGCAACGCCGCCACCGCGAAGGCCCTCTACATGAGCGAGCGGGCCGTCGAGAAGCACGTCGGGTCGGTCTTCCAGAAGCTCGGGCTGTCGAACGAGGCCGACGTCAACCGCCGGGTGATGGCGGTGCTGGCGTACCTCGACGCCACGGGTGGTGCGGCGGCGCCGTGAGCGGCCAGCCCCCGGTAGCCCTGCGGCCAGCACCCCTGACGGCGACCTGCCTCGGCGGGCACGCTGGGGTCGAGGAGGTGGTGTCGTGGCCGACGTCCGGGTGCTGATCGTCGATGACCAGGAGCCGTTCCGGCGGGCGATGGCTGCCGTCGTGGCGGCGACGGACGGCTTCAGCATCGCCGGCTCGGCCGCGAGCGGCGAGGAGTCGCTGGCCGCCGTTGCGGAGCAGCAACCCGACCTCGTGCTGATGGACGTCAACCTGCCCGGGATCGACGGCATCGAGGCGGCTCGCCGGCTGACCGCCGACCCGGACGGGCCCGTGGTGGTGCTGCTGTCGACGTACGACGTCGACCAGGTCGACCTCGAGGGCAGCGGCGCCGCGGCGTACGTCGCCAAGGCCGACCTCGGTCCGGACCGGCTCTCAGCCGCGTGGGTCGACGCCCGCGACCGCCTCCGCTATCGCGGGTGACGCGGGCACGGGTGACGCGGGCACGGGTGACGCGGGCACGGGTGACGCGGGCACGGAGACCATCAGGACACCGTCGTCACAGGTGACCTGCCCGCCGACGGCGCCGAGCCGGTCGGTGATCGTCTGCAGGTCGAGGCCACGCGGGTCGACGTCATGGATGCGCAGGCGGACGTCGCGGTCGCGGAGCTCCAGGTGCAGTGAGGTGACGCGCCGGCCCCGGCCGAGGGCCTCGACGCAGCAGAAGTAGAGGGCCGCCTCCACCCTTGGCGAGAAGCGCCGGCCGTCGAGCCCGTCGACGCTCAGCCCGGCGGTGCCGTCGGTGCGCGCGAGCATCGAGCGCAGGGTCGGCACCAGACCGACCCGAGCCAGCTGGGTAGGGAAGACGCCTCTGCTGAGGTCGCGCAGCGACTCCAGCGCGGTGTTGGTGTCGGCGACGAGCGGGTCGATGCCGGGGTCGGTCGCACCCGCGGCGATCGCCGCGCGGACCCCGCCGATGCGGGCCGGGAGGTCGGCGATCAGCGGCAGCACCTGCCGGGCGATGGTCTCCTCCAGCCCGCGACGGGCGGCGTCGTCCGCCTCCACGAGCCGCAACCGCGACTCCACCAGCTGCCGGGTGGTGTGCTCCAGCTCGTCCACGCGGGCGGCGAGCTGGCTGGCGAGGACGGTGTTGCGGAACGCCATCGCGGCCTGCTGGGCGACCGCCTCCAGGAGCCGCAGGTCGGCGTCGTCGAGCGCGCGGCCTCGGGCAAGTGCGACCTTGATCGAGCCGAGTGCCCGACCGTCGAGGCGCACCGGCAAGGAGTGGTCCCACGGACCGGCCGCGTCACCCCAGGTGCCGGTGAGGGGGTCGGCACCGGGTACGTCGAGCGTGGCGATCGCACCGGACGCGGAGACCGCCCGGGCGGCGGTCTCCGCCACCGCCGGCAGCAGGGCGCCCGGGGGCGGGGCGGCCGCGAGCCGCCTGCTGAACCCGGCCAGCGCCTCGTAGGGCTGGGCGCGATCTCCGTAGGCGAGCCGGTTCGCGAGCCGGACCAGGCTCCGGCGCAGCGGCTGGAACGCCAGCGCGACCACGGCGGTGCCCAGGAGCGACAGCAGGAAGCCTCGTCCTGTGTCCTCGACCAGCCGCCCCAACGTCACGACCAGAGCCGTGTAGCCGATGGCGGCGAACGCGACCCCCGCCACGACGACGAGCGTGCGGTTGATGAACACGTCGAGCTCGTAGAGCTGGTGGCGGAGCACGGCGACCGCGAACAGGATCGGCAGCAGGAAGTACGACACGAAGAGCGGGAGCGAGGCCGCCCAGGTCTGCTCGTCACCGTTCGTGCCCTGCACCACGAGCAGCCAGATCACTCCGAACATCGGCAGTGCGGCCGCCAGGGCGATCAGCCGGAGCTGCTGGCGCTGCTCGCCCGCGCTGCGGTGCAGCCGGATCAGCATCGAGACCACGGCCGCGACGAGACAGGCGAGGATCGTCAGGAACCCGATGTTCAGGGCCACCTGCCGGGCCGGGCTCAGCTCGTCCTCGCTGGTGTACAGCCGGAAGCTCGCCGGCCGGATCGAGAGCACCGCGGCCAGGCACAGCAGGGCGCCGAACCCGGTCAGCCACGCGGCGTACCGCCACCGCCGAGACAGCAGCCGGCCGTCCGGAGCGAGGAGGAACATCAGTGCCAGCCCGGCGATCTCGAGCTGGCCGCCGGTCAGGGTCGACAGCCAGGCAGCCGCACCACCCAGCGAGGCCGAGCCGGGACCGTCGGCCTCCTGGACCCAGTACGCGTACGCCTCGGTGACCAGGGAGACGGCGCCGGCGGTGCCGACGGAGCTCAGCAGCCAGCCGATCGGGTGCCGCGGGTAGCGCGCGACGATCAGCGCGCCCATCACGGCCGAGCCGACGACCGCGCCGTGGATGAACGGGAAGCCGTGCACGGCGACCGCGGTCTCGGACCAGAGTGCGACCGACTGGGCGGAGATGACCACGTCGAGCGTCACCAGGACGGCGGTCAGCCACGCCAGCGCACGGGTCGTGCGGGCGGGGCTCATGTCCGGCTCCGGTCCGGCAGTACGGCGTGGATCCGGGTGCCGAGACCCGGCGCCGAGCTGACGGTGAGCGACCCGCCGACGGACTCGACCCGCTCGCGGATGTTGGTGAGCCCGGCGCCGGCCCGACCACTGTCCGGGTCGAAGCCGCGGCCGTCGTCCTCGACGCTGATCTCCAGGATGCCGTCGGTGCCGACCAGGGCGACCCGGGTCGACGACGCGTGGGCGTGCTTGGCGGCGTTCTGGAGCGCCTCGAGACAGCAGAAGTACGCCGTCGCCTCGATCGGCGCCGAGTACCGGCCGACGCCGGTCGCGACCAGCTCGCACGAGGGCCCCATCCCCTCGACGGCGGGCCGGAGCGCCTCGGCGACGCCGCCGGCCTCCAGCCGCGGCGGGAAGATGCCCCGCGCCAGCCGGACCAGCGTTGCGGTCGCGTCGTCGGCGGCCCGCTCCTGCTCCGCGAGCAGGGCGTCCGCGCGGTCGATGGAGCGGGTCGCGAGGGTCCCGGCGAGCCGCAGGTTCACGGCGAGCGCGACCAGGTGCTGCTGTGCGCCGTCGTGGATGTCGCGCTCCAGGCGCCGACGCTCGGCGTCGTGGGCGTCCACGAGCCGCTCGCGGGAGACCCGCAGCTCCTCGGCGCGGACGGAGAGCGCTGCGAGCCGTTGCTCCAGCTCCGCGCGGAGCCGGGCTCCGCGCAGCACCAGCGCGGCCTGGTCGGCGAGCCCCGCGAAGAGCCGCTCCGCCACCGGGGTGAGCGTGACGCCGGGGGGCTCGAAGACGACGAGGGCACCGAGGTTCTCCTCGCCGTGGCGCACCGGCATCCGCCGGGCGACCGAGCCCGCCGCAGGGACGTGGGCCGGAGGCCAGGTGGCGGCCAGGACGCCGCGGTCGACCATGTCCACCCACACCTGCGCGGACTCGGCCCCGGTGCCGTCGGCCAGCACGCGGGCCATCCGCTCGGGCAGCTCGCTGTCGGGATGCTGGTCGGCCAGGGTCGTGGTGAACCGCCGCACCACGTCGTACGGCGAGGTCCGGCCCCCGAGCACCACCCGCGACACCCAACGCTCCAGGCGGGACTGCACCGGGTCGAACGCCACCGCGACGCAGGCGGTGGCCAGCACCGACAGGCTCAGGCTCGGGGACGAGGTCCGCCCGACGAGCGCACCCCCGCCGAGGACGACCACGACGTACACGAGCACGACGAAGGCCGTCAGCCCGGCGCCGACCAGGACGGTCGCGAGCAGCTCGCGCCGGCTGCGCCGGAGTAGCGGGGTCATGCCAGCAGTCTTGCGCGCTCGACCGTCCCCCGGGGAGGGAGCAACCCGAACGGCGGGGGTGGTGCCAGCACCCCGGGCAGCCCCGGGCGGTGCGCGGCCAGCGCCCACGGCCGGGCGCCCAGCCCGATCCCGCCGAGACCCCTGTCCGCGGTGTCCTCGTTGCATGCCCTCCGACCGGAGGGCGACCCGACAAGGAGAACCACCATGACCCCCACCGCCACCGCCACGACCACCACCGGCAACCCCGGTACGGCCGCCGGTGCCCAGCTCGCCGCCCGCGCCGACCACCTCAGCAAGGTGTACGGCGTCGGTGAGGCCGCCGTCGCCGCGCTCGACGACGTCAGCGTCGGACTGGACCGTGGTCGCTTCACCGCGATCATGGGCCCGTCCGGCTCCGGCAAGTCGACCCTGCTGCACCTGCTCGCCGGCCTCGACCGGCCGACGTCCGGCACGGTGCACCTCGGCGACACCGAGATCACCAGGCTCCGCGACAAGGCGCTCACCACCCTGCGCCGCGACCGGATCGGCTTCATCTTCCAGTCGTTCAACCTGCTGCCGACCATGACGGCCGCGGAGAACATCGTGCTGCCGATGCGGATCGCCGGCCGGCGCCCCGACCCGCACTGGGTCGCCTCGATCGTCGAGACGATCGGCCTCTCCGGCCGGCTCGGGCACCGCCCGTCGCAGCTCTCCGGCGGCCAGCAGCAGCGCGTCGCCGCGGCCCGGGCGCTCGCCTCGCGTCCCGACATCGTCTTCGCCGACGAGCCGACCGGCGCGCTCGACAGCAAGTCCGGCACCGAGCTGCTGAAGTTCCTCCGCAGCGCGGTCGACGACCTCGGGCAGACGGTCGTCATGGTCACCCACGACCCTGGCGCCGCCTGCTACGCCGACCGCGTCATCTTCCTCGCCGACGGCCACGTCGTCGACGAGCTGCTCGCCCCGTCGGCCGAGACCGTCCTCGACCGCATGAAGAGCCTGGGGGACTGAGCCATGTGGACCGCAACCTTCCGCAGCATGGTGGCGCACAAGCTGCGCCTGTTTCTCACGACCATGTCGATCACCCTGGGTGTGGCGCTGCTCGCCGGCACCATGATCCTGACCAACACCATGGGGATCGCCTTCGACATGCTCTTCGGCAAGATCTCCGCCGGCACCGACGCGGTGGTCCGCGCCGAGGCGCCGTACACCGCCTCCGAGGGTGTCGGCACCGACCGCGGCCCGATCCCGGCCTCGGTCCTCGAGCAGATCCGTCAGGTCGACGGTGTCCGCGCGGCCGAGGGCTCGGTCCGCGGCTACGCGCTGCTGACCGACAACGACGGCCGCGCGATCACCACCAACGGCGGTGCGCCGACCAACGGCTACTCGATGCCGTCCGACGACGAGCTGCTCGGCGACGTCGAGGTCCTGTCCGGCCACGCCCCGCGCGGGCCGCACGAGGTCGTCATCGACGGCACCAGTGCCGCCGACCACGACATCGCCCTCGGCTCGACGATCAAGGTGCTCTTCCAGGGCCCGACCCAGGAGTTCACGGTCGTGGGCACGGTCGGGTACGGCGACGGCATCACCGACCTGGGTGGCACGACGTCGGCGTACTTCGCCACGGCGACCGCCCAGCAGGTGCTCGGCTCGCCGGACCAGTTCGACAGCATCGACGTCAGCGCCGACTCCGGCGTCTCCCAGCAGGAGCTGGCCGACCGGCTGTCCGCGGTGATCCCGCAGGGCACCGAGGCGGTCACTGGTGCTGCCGTGGCGAAGGAGAACGCCGAGGCGACCAAGGAGAACTTCAAGATCGTCGGGATGGTGTTCGGCATGTTCGCCGCCATCGCGCTGTTCGTCGGCTCGTTCATCATCTGGAACACCTTCACCATGACCGTCACCCAGCGCTCGCGGGAGATCGCGCTGCTGCGGGCGATCGGTGCCCGCCGGCGCCAGGTCCTCGGCAGCCTGCTGCTGGAGGCGCTCGTCCTCGGCCTGGCCGCGTCCGCGGCCGGGATCGGGCTCGGCGTCCTGGTCGCGAAGGGCTTGAAGACGCTCATGGACGCCGTGGGGCTCGCCCTGCCGTTCACGACACTCCAGGTGCCGACCAGCGCGATCTGGGCGTCACTCCTGGTCGGCACCGGCGTCACCGTCGTCGCCGCCCTCGTGCCCGCCCGCCGGGCCACGAAGGTGCTGCCGATCGAGGCGCTGCGCGAGTCCACCCCGGGTGCTGAGAAGCCGTCGATCCGGCGTGCCGTGATCGGCGTGGCCGTCCTCGGTGCCGGTGTCGCCGGCATGCTGTCGGCGCTGTACGGCGACGCGAGCTTCAAGGTCTTCGGCCTCGGGCTGCTCGCGGTGATGGTCGGCGTGTTGATCGCGCTGCCGCTCGCCGTACGGCCGCTGGCCGCCGCGATCGCGGCGCCGTTGAAGCTGCGCGGCATGCCGGGCGAGCTGGCCCGGCAGAACGCGACCCGCAACCCGCGTCGTACGTCCGCCACGGCCGCGGCCCTGATGATCGGCCTGACCCTGGTCGTCAGCATGGGTGTGTTCGCCTCCTCGCTGAAGGCGTCGTTCGGCGACGTCCTCGACGACCGGACCGACGCCGACCTGTACGTCGCCACGTCGAGCGCCCAGGCGCCGGGCTTCAGCCCGGCCGCTGTGGACGCGGTGGCGAAGGTGGACGGCGTGGCCGAGGTCTCGGCCAACGGCTGGGGAGAGGCGCACTTCGAGGGCGAGCCGTCGAGCTACTCCTCGGTCGACCCGACCAACGCCGACGACGTCATGAACCTGGATATCTCACAGGGTTCGTTCGCCGACCTGGGCAAGGACGGCGTGGTGGTGGCGAAGTCGGCCGCGACCGCGCACGGCTGGGAGCTCGGTGACACCGTCACCGCGCAGTTCGCCCAGAGCGGTGACCACACCCTGAGGGTCGTGGGCATCTACGACGCCAAGGGCTGGATCGGCGACGACTACGTGATCAGCGTGGCCGAGCAGAACGCCTTCGCCGGCCCGCAGCTGGTGTCGACCGCCCTGGTCACCGTGGACGAGGGCGCCGACGTCGGCCAGGTGCAGGACGCGATCGACGCGGCCCTGGCCGACCACCCGGACGCCCAGGTCCTCGACCAGGCGGGCTTCCAGAAGGTCGCCAGCGGGTTCATCGACGGGCTGCTGACCCTGGTCACCGTGATGCTGGCCCTGGCCGTGCTGATCGCACTGCTGGGCATCGTCAACACCCTCGCGCTCTCGGTCTTCGAGCGCACCCGCGAGCTGGGCCTGCTCCGTGCGGTCGGCATGACCCGCGGCCAGGTGCGGGCGATGGTCCGCTGGGAGTCGGCGGTGATCTCGCTGATCGGCGCGGTGAGCGGTGCCGTCCTCGGCATCGGGATCGGGGTCGCGCTCTCGCAGGTCCTCAAGGACGAGGGCATCAAGTCCGTCTCGATCCCGGTCGCCCAGATCCTGGTCTACCTGGCCCTCGCCGCCGTGGCGGGCGTGCTCGCCGCGGTCGGTCCGGCCCGGTCGGCGGCCAAGGTCGACGTGCTCAAGGCGGTGGTCAGCGACTGACCGGACATGACGACGGCCCCCGGGTTTCCCCGGGGGCCGTCGTGCTGCGTGCGGGACCTCAGTCCTTGATCTCGCAGACCACCGCGCCGTTGCCGATGGTGGCGCCGACCTCGGCCTGTAGGCCGGTGACGGTGCCGGCCTTGTGCGCCTTCAGCGGCTGCTCCATCTTCATCGCCTCGATGACCACGATGGTGTCGCCCTCGGCGACCTCCTGGCCCTCCTCGACGACGACCTTGACGACGGTGCCCTGCATCGGGCTGGCCACGGCGTCGCCGCTGACCTTGGCGCCGGCCTTCTTGCCACCGGCGCGCTTTGCCTTCTTCGCCCCGCCCGCGGCCGGACCGGCGGCGAGGCCGCCCAGGCCGCCGGGGATGACGACCTCGAGGCGCTTGCCGCCGACCTCGACGACCACCGTCTGCCGCTCACCCGCTTCGTCGGCCTCCACCGAGTCGCCGGCGTACGGCGTGATCTGGTTGTCGAAGTCGGTCTCGATCCAGGTCGTGTAGACGGTGAACTCGCCCTCGCCGGACGGCGTCGAGGCGCCGACGTACGCCGGGTCCTCGACGATCGTGCGGTGGAACGGGATCACGGTGGGCATGCCGTCGACGACGAACTCGGCCAGGGCCCGGCGGGAGCGCTCGAGCGCCTGGGTGCGGTCGCGGCCGGTGACGATCAGCTTCGCGATCAGCGAGTCGAACGCGCCGGGGATCGTCTCGCCGTTCTCGTAGCCGCCGTCGACCCGGACGCCCGGGCCCTGCGGCGGGCTCCAGGCGGACAGGGTGCCGGGAGCGGGCATGAAGTTGCGGCCGCCGTCCTCGGCGTTGATGCGGAACTCGATCGAGTGGCCGCGGATCTCCGGGTCGTCGTAGCCGAGCTCCTCGCCCGCGGCGATGCGGAACATCTCGCGGACCAGGTCGATCCCGGTGACCTCCTCGGAGACACAGTGCTCGACCTGGAGCCGGGTGTTGACCTCGAGGAAGGAGATGGTGCCGTCCTTGGCGACGAGGAACTCGCAGGTGCCGGCGCCGACGTACTCGGCCTCGCGCAGGATCGCCTTGGACGACTCGTAGAGGCGGGCGATCTGGTCCTCGGTCAGGAACGGCGCGGGCGCCTCCTCGACCAGCTTCTGGTGACGACGCTGCAGCGAGCAGTCGCGGGTCGAGACGACCACGACGTTGCCGTGCTGGTCGGCCAGGCACTGGGTCTCGACGTGGCGGGGCTGGTCGAGGAACTTCTCGACCAGGCACTCGCCGCGGCCGAACGCGGAGATCGCCTCGCGGACCGCCGACTCGTAGGCGTCGGGGATCTCCTCGAGCGTGCGGGCGACCTTGAGGCCACGGCCGCCGCCGCCGAAGACGGCCTTGATCGCGACCGGCAGCCCGTTGGCCTCCGCGAACGCGACGACCTCGTCGGCGTCCTTGACCGGGTCCTTGGTGCCGGGGGCGAGCGGCGCGTTGGCCCGCTGCGCGATGTGCTTGGCCTTGGCCTTGTCGCCGAGCGCCTCGATCGCGGCCGGCGGCGGGCCGATCCAGACCAGGCCCGCGTCGAGCACGGCCTGGGCGAAGTCGGCGTTCTCGGCGAGGAAGCCGTAGCCGGGGTGCACGGAGTCGGCGCCGGTCTTCTCGGCGACCGCGATGATCTTCGCGATGTCGAGGTAGGACTCGGCGGGCGTGGCGCCGCCGAGGGAGTGTGCCTCGTCGGCGAGGCGCACGAAGAGCGCGTCCCGGTCCGGCTCGGCGTACACGGCGACGCTGCCGATGCCGGCGTCCTTGCACGCTCGGATGACGCGGACCGCGATCTCGCCGCGGTTCGCGATCAGGACCTTCTGCAACGGCTTGCTCTCGGGCACTACCCCTCCTGCTTCCAGACATGACGGATCGGTCGCGACCCCGCGGGGCAGGGTATCGCCAGCGCGGCCCCAACGGGACAGTCCGTCCGTGTGGCTCATCTCGCACCCGAGCATTTGCTTGGTTGCGAGCGGGCAGGTCGGTGGTGGTTTCGAGGCTCGTCGCTAGCGCTCCTCGCACCTCAACCACCGTGATCGGTGGTTGAGGTGCGAAGGCCGCCAGGCCTGAGCCTCGAAACCACCATCCGCGAGGTTAACAACCGCTAACCAAACGGCTAGGGTGCGGGACATGACCTATGCGCTGTCTCGTGAGCACGAGGAGTTCCGCCGTACCGTCCGCGCCTTCGCCGAGGCGGAGATCGCACCGCACGCCGCCCAGTGGGACCGCGACCACCACTTCCCGGTCGACGTCGTGCGGAAGATGGGGGCGCTCGGGCTCTTCGGGCTCACCGCGCCGGAGGAGTACGGCGGCGCCGGGGACGACGGCGACTTCACCAGTCTCTGCGTCGCGATCGAGGAGATCGGCCGGGTCGACCAGTCGATGGGCATCACGCTCGAGGCGGCGGTCGGCCTCGGCATCAACCCGATCCTGACCTACGGCACCGAGGAGCAGCGCCAGACCTGGCTGCCCGACCTGGTCTCCGGCGAGCGGCTCGCCGGCTTCGGCCTCACCGAGCCGGGTGCCGGGTCCGATGCGGGTGCCACGAAGACGAAGGCCGTCGTCGAGAACGGCGAATGGGTCGTCAACGGTGCCAAGCAGTTCATCACCAACTCCGGCTCCGAGATCACCAGCCTGGTGACCGTGACCGCCCGCACCGGCGACCGCGGGGACGGCCGACCCGAGATCAGCACGATCATCGTGCCCAGCGGCACGCCCGGCTTCACGGCCGAGAAGGCGTACGACAAGCTCGGCTGGCACGCCTCCGACACCCACCCGCTCTCGTTCGAGGACGTCCGCGTCCCCGAGGCCAACCTGCTCGGCGAGCGCGGCCGCGGCTACGCCCAGTTCCTCGCCACGCTCGACGACGGCCGGGTCGCGATCGCCGCGCTCGCGGTCGGCTGCATCCAGGCCTGCCTGGACATGAGCCTCGAGTACGCCGGGGACCGGCAGACCTTCGGCGGCCCGATCGGGCGCAAGCAGGGGGTGGCGTTCCAGATCGCCGACCTCGAGGTGATGCTGCACGCGTCGCGTCTGCTGACCTACCGGGCGGCTGCGATGAAGGACGCCGGCGCGCCGGTGAAGGACTTCAAGCAGGCCGCCGCGGTCGCCAAGCTCTACGCCACCGAGTCCGCCGTCACCGCCACCCGGATCGCCACGCAGGTCTTCGGCGGCTACGGCTTCATGGAGGAGTACCCGGTCGCCCGCTTCTACCGCGACGCCAAGGTGCTCGAGATCGGCGAGGGCACCTCGGAGGTGCAGCGGATGCTGATCGCCAGGGGGCTCGGCCTGCCGGTCGAGTAGCGCACGCGGGTGGTTTCGAGGCTCAGGCCTGACGGCCTTCGCACCTCAACCACCGATCACGGTGGTTGAGGTGCGAGGAGCGCCAGCGACGAGCCTCGAAACCACCTCCCCGAGCGGTAGCCGGCCGTTGACTTCAAGTGTGGTCGAGGTCCTAGCGTCAGGGTCATGAAGATCTCCGTGCTGGGCACCGGTGCCGTCGGCCGCGCCGTCGCCGGCCGCCTCGACGACCTGGGCCACGACGTCACCATGGGCACCCGCGACCCGGCGGCCACGGCCGGCCGGGAGGAGCACGCCGCCTGGGCGGCCGGGCATCCCGGCGTACGCCTGGTCGCGTTCGCGGGATCGGCGGCCGGCGCCGACCTGGTCGTGAACGCGCTCGGCGGCGACGTCGTCCTCGACAACCTGGCCCTGGTCGGTCCCGACCTCGCGGGCCGGGTCCTCATCGACCTCTCCAACCCGCTCGACCACAGCCACGGGTTCCCGCCGCGGCTGTTCGTCCAGGACGACGACTCGCTGGCCGAGCGGGTCCAGCGCGCCCATCCGGACGCCCGCGTGGTCAAGACGCTCAACACCATGAACAACGCCGTGATGGTCGACCCCGCCCAGCTGGGGGAGAGCACCACGGTGTTCGTGTCGGGCGACGACGCAGACGCGAAGGCCACCGTCACGACCCTGCTACGCGAGCTCGGGCACACCGACGTCATCGACCTCGGTGGCCTCGAGACGGCCCGTGGGCCGGAGATGTTCCTCGCGCTCTGGGTCCGGACGGCGGTCGCGCTGGGCGGATCGGACTTCAACATCAAGGTGGTCCGGGGGCCGTCGCTGCGCGGTTGAGCGGGGCGGGCGGTTAGCCTTGACACCATGGGCAACCGGTGGCATCGGATCTTCACCGAGGCGTACCGGTTCCTTGCCGTCGGTGGCCTCGCGACGATCGTCGCCATCCTGATCTTCAACTTCCTGGTCCACGGCTTCCACACCGGGTGGGACGCGCTGCTCTCCGGGCAGCCCTACCTGGCGTTCGTGATCGCCAACCTGGTCGGCATGGCCGTCAGCTACCGCGGCAGCCGGACGTGGGTCTTCAAGGACCGCCCGCCGCGCACGGCCGATGGCGGCCGGCTGATGTTCGTCGTGATCAACCTGGTCACGATGCTGATCCCGATCGCGTGCCTGTGGCTCAGCCGCAACGTGCTCGGCCTCGACGACCCGTACTCCGACAACCTCGCGGCCAACGTGATCGGGCTGTTCCTCGGCATGGTCGCCCGCTTCTACCTCTTCCGGACGCTGGTCTTCCAGCGACCGGTGCACCTGGCCGACCTCAAGCAGAACCCGCTGCAGGTCTTCGAGCTCAGCGAGCTGCAGGTCGAGCCGCTGGAGGCTCCGGTCGACGTCGAGCCGGAGGTCAGGGACGCCACAGCTCCGTCCACGAGTGACCCAGCTCGCCCACCAGCTCCCTGAGCAGCGGCAGGCTGACGCCGACCACGTTGTGGAAGTCGCCGTCGATCCCGGTCACGAACGGGCCGCCGAGGCCGTCGACCGTGAACGCGCCGGCCACGACCAGCGGCTCGCCGGTCGCGACGTACGCCGCGATCTCCTCGTCGCTCACGTCGGCGAAGCGCACGGTCGTCGACGCCGTGGCGGCGGCCACCTGACCGGTGGCCGTGTCGTGGAGGCAGTGCCCGGTGCGGAGCACGCCGGACCGGCCGCGCATCGCCTGCCAGCGGCGTACGGCGTCGGCCGCATCGTCGGGCTTGCCGAGCGCCGCGCCGTCGAGGTCGAGCACGGAGTCGCAGCCGAGCACCAGCGCGCCGTCGGGTACGCCGTCGCCCGCGACGACGGCGGCGCACTTCAGCTCCGCGAGCTGGAGCGCGAGCTCGGCCGGCGGCAGTCCCTCGAGCTGCGACTCGTCGACCCCGGAGACGATCACCACCGGCTCGACGCCGGCACTGCGCAGGGTGGCGAGGCGGGCGGGGGACTGCGAGGCGAGGACGAGGGTGGTCACGCGGGCGATTGAAGCATCGGTTGCTGCAGGTCGGCGAGCTCGTCGCCGAAGGCGCAGTCCGCCAGCACCGTCAGTGGGTCCCCGGGCGTGAGGTGGTCGCAGGCCCGCATCGAGAGCATCACGTTGAGCAGCATCCCGTAGGCGACGAAGTCGCGAGCCTGCTCGTTGGTCCAGCCGGTGCGCTGGATGGTCGCGAACACCTCGCCCATGCACCGGCGCGCGGCCGCGCCGATCTCCGGCACGCCACCGCTGGAGAAGCCGTGCATCATCACCTGCAGGAACTCCTGGTCCTTCAGCAGCGCGCTGTAGGCGAGGCCCATCCGGGCCTTGTCGTCCTCGCTCTCGGGATCGAACGGACCGTCGTCGAGGACCTCTTCGAAGGCCGCCTTGATCCGGCGCACGGCCCGCTCGAACACCTCGAGGAAGAGGTCGAGCTTGGTGCCGAACATGCGCACGACGTACGGCTGCGAGACGCCGGCCTCCTTGGCCACCGCGTCGGTGCTGGTGCCGTGGTAGCCGCCGCGGGCGAAGGCCCGGGTCGCCGCGACGAGCACCAGCTCGCGGCGGTCCTCCGCGGACATCCGACTGACTTTTTCCGCCTTCATGGTTGACAGGTTATCAGTCGATTACTTAACGTCGGAACCACAAGTAATCATTCGATGCCTTCTTGATGGAGAACCCGATGACCACTCTCGACGAACCCCGGGTCGCCGGCCCCGACCAGCCCGCGGTCCGACGTCGCCACGTTCCGGTGTGGGTCGCGATCGTGGCGGCCTCCCTCCCGATGTTCATGGCCACCCTCGACAACCTGGTGATGACCAGCGCGCTGCCGGTCATCCAGGCCGACCTCGGCTCCTCGGTCGGCCAGCTGTCCTGGTTCATGAACGCCTACACGCTGACGTTCGCGACCTTCATGCTCCCGGCC
>Ga0190274_10000199_pt1 | contig 40200 bp, 40 predicted proteins | sample Popmic531T_FD_133002 | JGI IMG/M metagenome (GOLD analysis project Ga0190274, IMG submission 133002) | Populus adjacent soil microbial communities from riparian zone of Yellowstone River, Montana, USA - 531 T | ecosystem: Environmental > Terrestrial > Soil > Riparian zone | place: USA: Montana... | reverse complement strand
GTTGATGCGGATGATCTGCACCTTCACCGTATCGCCGATGTTGATCATCTCGCTGGGGTGATTGATGCGCTTGTAGCTGAGGTCAGTGACATGCAGCAGGCCATCGATGCCACCCAGGTCAACGAACGCACCATAATCTGTGATGTTCTTGACGACGCCCTCGATGACTTGGCCCTCGGCCAGGCTCTGGATGAGGCCGCTGCGCTGCTCGGCGCGGGTTTCCTCGAGGATTGCCCGGCGCGACACGACGATATTGCCGCGGCGGCGGTCCATCTTCAAAATCTGGAACGGCTGCGGGATGTCCATCAGCGGCCCGACGTCGCGCACCGGCCGGATGTCGACCTGCGAACCCGGCAGGAAGGCGACGGCGCCGCCGAGATCGACGGTGAAGCCGCCCTTGACCCGGCCGAAGATCACGCCCTCGACCCGGTTGCCGGCGGTATGCTCGGTCTCGAGCTTGTCCCAGGCGGCCTCGCGGCGGGCGCGGTCGCGGCTCAGCATCGCCTCGCCGTTCATATTCTCGATCCGGTCGACGAACACCTCGACCTTGTCGCCGACGGCCAATTCGGCCTTCTGGCCCGGCGCGGCGAACTCGCGCAGCGGAACCCGGCCTTCCGATTTCAGGCCGACGTCGATGACGGCGAGGTCGTTCTCGATCGCGGTGACGGTGCCGGTGACGACCCGGCCTTCGAAGCTTTCGTTCTCGCCGCCGAGGGATTCGTTGAGCATCGCGGCGAAATCGTCGCGAGTCGGGTTTGCCGTAGTGGCCATTGTTTATTTCCTAGTCTGTCGTTTTGCCGGCCTGGGGGTTGGCTCCCCCGGTCTGGTAACCAGCGTGCCCCACCGGCCCCATGCCGATGCGGCGCCCCTTGGACGGAGAACACGCGAAAAACGAAAAGGGCGCGCCCAAGCCCGGCTCCCCGGCCGAACCCTCGCGCGTTACGCCTTAGGCTTTCCGCGAGCGAACCGCCCGCCGGACGGGGGGCGTATAGAGGGAAGAGCAGGAGGGGGCAAGAGAGGGCGTCCGCACGTGGGTGCTTGCGGCCGGTTAGGCTTCGATCTGCCCTTTTAGGATTTGCCAAGCTTCCCAATAGGGCTCCAACCAGCCCAAGCAATATTCATCGATCTCCAGATGGTCGTACCCCGGCAACAGGCGACGCATGTCGTTATCCTTACGTTGCTGCCCCTTCTTACCTGGTTGCAGGAGCCACGCTTGATGGCACTCCGCCAATGCCTTGGCGACGACCGGTGCGGGCACGACATAGGTGAAGGGAGCCTCATCAGTGCCAATCGCGAAGTCGACAAAGCAATAGAACAGGGTCGGAGCGACGAGGCTTTCGTGTTTCTTGCTCATGTGCCAACCACCGTCTGCCCCGGTGTTGTTGCGGGTTTTTACCTGAATCGCGCAGAGACGGTCGCCGATATCGTCGGTGACGATGATGTCGCAATTGGGAACGCCGACAGGCGCGAGGGCCGCAATGAAGCCACGGCGGAGCAACTGGCTCATGACGAAATGCTCGCCGGCGGCCCCTGTAAGGGTGGTAGCGGATACCATGGTTTAGCCTAAGTCCGGCACCGAGCCACAGCAATCACTGAAAACGGGGACACGGCAGGCTCAAGGCAAGGCTCAAGGCAAGGCTCAAGGCAAGGCTCAAGGCAAGGCTCAAGGCAAGGCTCAAGGGGACACATAGGTGTGTGTCCCCGTTGGCTCCGGTTGGCAGCCCATAGCTAATAAGTGGAGCGGTCAGTATAAGGCGAACCTCCGCAATCCTGGTCGACTGAGGATAGTATGAATTGACGGACCAAGCGCCACAATCGTCATTATGTACGCTATGCAAAGAGCCCCTTCGGATCGGCGCCATAAAGTGCGTCACATGTGGCGGGTTTCAAGGGAAATGGTTCTTCCTCAATCTGGGTGTTCCAACGTTGGGATTGTTGGTGGCTCTAATTTCGGTGATTTCGCTGTCGGCAACGCTCATCGCGCCCTTGTTCACATCACAAAAATCTGACGTGCGAGTCTCATTCCAATATTTCCGAGACGGTGAGGCGTACTTTGTAGCTTCAAATAGCGGCAACAGGCCCGGAACGATCGGAGAGGCATGGCTTGATTTTACCGGCGGACCCCAACCGGAGCGACATTACCTACTAGAGCGATCGGGAAACACGTTCATCCCGCCGGCATCCTCGCGTAGGCTGTCGTTCGCAATCCCCTGTGGAGACAATTCCCCCCAAATTCACTATCAACGGTCAGAAGGCTTTGGATCTCATCCAATCTCCGCCACGCAACTTGTCGTTTCAATCGTACAATTCGATGGTGAACCCGAGTACCAAAGCTTTCCAATAGATGAGATCCCCGGGATTAGCGCGATCAATGATGCTCTTGGAGACTGCCTCCAAGAGAGACTTCGGGGCGCCTCGGCTCCTGCATCGGGAGCGGAAGGAAACGTTGTTAGTGAAAGGGCGCGACGGGAGTGACTGAAATTTCGACGGATTTGTTGTGAGCATTTATCTTATTCCGGCATTCACGCTTTTGCTGGCCTCAGTAGCCGGTGGCCTAGTGTTTCATTACCATAGGCCGGCCAAGAAGCGTTCTCCGGAAGCAGCAGTGGCCGCATTCTCCGCCATCCTCGCTGTCGGCGTCTGGATCACCACCATCTCCGGCGACTTGGCATCTCAAGCTCGGGAGCAGCAAAGGGAGAATGAAGGTCGTGCGGCCGCCCAGAGAGCACTCGCACGAGCAGATGCCCAAGCCGCCGCTCGCGACCGAATTTTGGCTCGCAACATCGAGGACGGTTTCAGAAGGGCGGGGCTTAGCGGCCCGGCGACCGTCCTTCGCGACATTCGCTTAGGTCAAAATCGGCCCCAGGGTTCTGACAATGATATTGCTAGCGCTAGGCGAATTGCCGAGCTTGAGACCGAGCAACGCATGGCACGCGAACAAAGGCAGTCGGAAGCTGAAGCTGCCCGCGCAGCGTCACGCTCATTCATGCGTCGGGTGTGCGAAAGAGAATTGCATAAAAATTCTGAGCAGTGCGTCGAATTTCGTCGTCGTGACCGCCAAGAAGCAATCCTAGATCGACTTGAGGGGAACTCTAGCGCGCAACGAGACTGAGCGCCGCATGTGATCGCCGTCCGCACGGCTTTTTCACCGCTGTCTCTGCTCCAACTCCCGTTTCCACTCTGTCTCGCTCGGAAGCGAGAAAGCCGGCCGTGATCTTGTCCTTCGATACTGGCTTCGTCAGCTTCAGCCTATTCAGAATGAGCGGGATGAAATGGAGTGGACGAGCCGAACGATCAGCCTGGTATGTTCTTATTTTGTTCTTGACAATCGCTGGCGAATCGGGCATATCCGGGGATGCTGGCGGGAGCTTCGCTTCCGGCAGAGAGGCGGATGCGCTCCCCATGGGATAGCGGCCGTCGAAGCGGCCCAGGCCCCGGCTCCGCCGGGCGCGAGGCCGTCCGGAGGGCGGGGCGGACTTCCGAGACATTTTCAACGATCAGGGTTCCGCCTTCGCTTTTGAGCTTCGGCGGACGGGCGAGGTGTCATGGCTGGGTATGCGGATGGGTTGGGAGACGGCGAAGGAGAGTTCGAGGGGGACGGGAACGGAAGAAGGTGGATCCCGGATCAAGCCCGGGATGACGAAGTGGAGCCGAGGGGGGAGGAAGAAAAGGACGGTCCTTCGACAGGCTCAGGACGAGCGGAAGGGGTAAGTCCGTCGGCGCAGGATGCGATGGCGGACGAGTCGGCGCGGATCGCGGCGAACAAGCGTCGGCGGGTGCAGGTGGCGCGGTCGGGCGGGCGGAAATATTTCGACGAGGCGGCGCAGGCCGAGTTCCTCGAATGGTTCGCGGCGACGGCCAACCTGTCATGGTCGGCGGAGAAAGCCGGGTTCAACTACAAGACCGTGCTCCGGCACCGGATGAACGACGAGCGCTTCGCCGAGGGCTTCGACCGGGCGCTCGCCCAGGCCTATGTCCGGGTCGAGGCGAAAAGGCTCGAGACGAAGAAGCGCGAGGCGCCGATCGGGATCGAGGGCGATCGCGACGCGCCGGAGATGGACGAGATGAGCCCTGAGCGGATGGACGCGATCCTTCGCGACCGTCAGCGGGCGATGGCGCGCGGCGGGGCCGGCGGGGAGCGGCGGCGGCAGGGCAAAAGGCCGCGGATCGCGAGCAATGCCGAGGTGCAGGAGGCGCTGAGCAAAAGGCTCCGGGCTTATCGGGAGCGGGTCCGTTCCGGATTGAACGCCAAAGAAGAGGCCCCTCCACCGTCCTGCGGATGGTCCCCCTCCCCTGGGAATCCAGGGGAGGATTTATGAGCGCGCTCGATCCGGCTGATTTCGAGAGGTTCCTTCGGGCCGCGGCCAGCGAGGTCGAGGAGCAGGATTGGGACTGGTTCTTCGCCGGGCTGTCCGGGCCGGTGAAGCGGCGGATGCTGCACGAATTCTTCCATTGGCAGACCCATGGCGGGCAGGACGAGCCCCCGGGCGACTGGCGAATCTGGCTGCTGATGGCGGGGCGCGGCTTCGGCAAGACCCTGGCCGGCTCGCACTGGGTATCGGCGCGGGCCCGAGAGAGTCCGGGAGCCCGGATCGCCCTGGTCGGCGGCAGCCGCGACGAGGTCGTCAGGGTGATGATCGAGGGCGAGAGCGGGCTGCTCGCCGTCGCCCGGGACGAGGAAGAGATGTTCTGGTTGCCGACGCGGGGCGTGGTGACCTTCGCCTCGGGGGCCGAGGCCTTCGTCTATTCCGGGGCGGCGGCGGACCAGTTGCGCGGGCCCCAGCATCATTTCGCCTGGTGCGACGAGCTGGCCAAGTGGAAGCAGGGCGACGCCGCCTGGGACAATCTGATGATGGGGATGCGGCTTGGGACGAGACCGCGGACGATCGTAACGACGACGCCCAGGGCGACGGGCCTGGTGCGACGGGTTCGGGCGCTCGCCAGAACGGTGGAGACGAACGGGCGGACGGAGGACAATGTGCACAGCGCGGAAGCCTTCCGGATCTGGGCGCGGGAGACTTATGGGGGGACGCGGCTGGGGCGGCAGGAGCTGGACGGGGTGCTGTTCGACGAGCCGCAGGGGGCGCTGGTCACGCGGGCGGTGTTGGAGGCGGCGCGGGTTGCGGCGGCGCCGGAACTTCGCCGGGTGGTGGTCGGGGTCGATCCGCCGGCGAGCGCCGAGGGCAACGCGTGCGGGATCGTGGTGTGCGGGCTCGGCGTGGACGGGGTCGCTTATGTGCTGGCGGATCGGACCGTCTCGGGATTGCGGCCAGAGGGCTGGGCGCGGGCGGTGGCGGCGGCGGCCGAAGCCTGGGGCGCGGACCGGGTGGTCGCCGAGAAGAACCAGGGGGGCGATATGATCGAAAGCGTGCTGCGGGGCGTCGACAATGCGCTGCCGGTGAAGCTGGTCAGCGCCAGCCGGGGCAAGACGGCGCGGGCCGAGCCGGTGGCGGCGCGGTTCGAGAGCGGGCTCGCGAAGCTCGCCGGGCGTTTCCCGGAGCTCGAGGACGAATATTGCGGGCTGACTTTGGCCGGGGGCTATGAGGGGCCGGGGCGGTCTCCCGACCGGGCGGACGCCTGCGTGTGGGCGATGACCGAGCTGATGCGGCCGGTGTCGGAGCCGCGGGTGCGGCAGCTCTAGCGGCGGCCTTCGACCGCCGCTATCGGGGCGACGGAGCCGGTCTCAGGTGACAGATACGTGCCTGTCACGTACCTGTCACCCGCTCGCCGGCTTAGTGGGCGGTCGGCGCCAGACCCTGCTCCGTCAGACCCTCGCGCACATCGGTTTCCACCGAGGCATTGTACGCGTCGACCGTACTGATCACCTGGCCGTCCCCATCCAGCAATTCGGCCTCGCGACCCGAACCGACCGGCACAAGGCGAACGTAGACCGGGTTCGGATGAAGACTGTTGGATGCGCCGTTGGCGCCGTCCACGATGCCGCCGATCAGGCCGCCGGCAATGACGTTGCCGGCGATGGCCCCGTTAAGCCGGCTCTGCATATAGACGCTCGCCGGCTCGAATCCCTCCAGCGTGTAGGTGACCATGGAGTCACGGCCGCGCCGCATCTCGATTTCGCACGGCGTGACGCAGGTGCCGCCCTGCGCCAACCTTATGGTCGCGCTGGATGGATCCGACTTGAACTCCACGTCCTGGTTGACGCCATGCATAACCGTGGCGCAGCCACCCAGTGCCGGCCCGAACGCAATTATAGCGCAGGCCAGAATCAGTCTCTTCATGTTCTTATCCCCCCTATCGACACGATGTCGATGACGGCGAAACTAACGCGCGGGCGCGGCCAGGCAAGTGCAAGATTCTCAAATCGCAGTATAACATGCGACTGGTGAATGCGGCTTCAGGCCCACTCCGGATTACGATGACGGATTACCCGGATTACGGGTGAAAGCGCACTAATTCGCGACGGATTACGGTGACAGGTTACGGTGGCAGCGCACTGATTTCCACCGCCCGGCCCCGCTCGGGCTCAGCATGATATTTCACGCGGAGGCGCGAAGCAGTGAAGGAAGGACTCGGAGAAGGTCAGAGGTAAGGCTTGGCCCGAAGGAATTCCGGGGACACAGGAACGGCTCAAGGGGACACTCAAAGGGAATACATAAGTGTGTGTCCCCATTGCCGTCTCCGCTCCAGCTCCCGCTTTCGCGCCTCAACCCATGCCGCTCACCGGGCCGCTGGCGATCAGCTCGGCGTTCTGGCCGATGAGCTGCCACTGGTTGCGCTCGACGAACAGCAGCAGATCCTGGTTGAGCGGGATGTTGCCGTCGATGTTCACCTGCGCGGAGGAGCTCCCGCCGCCCCATTGCAGGGCGACCATGTTGTTGCCGGTGCAGAATGCGGCCTCGCCGCCGTCCGGATAGCGGGCCCGCGGCACCGCCTGCCCGTTCGGCCGGTAGCCCTGCGACCAGCCCGGGATCGAGCCCCCGCCCGCCGGCATGCCGTTGATCACCAGCCTGAGCTCCTGATCGGTCACGTTGAACAGATGGACCTTGCCGGCGCCGGCGCCAGCGCCGGGAACAGCCTCCTTCGCTTCATCTTCCATGTTCGGCTCCTTCGCTAGACCTTCGAGGCCGCGGATTGGCGACTCCTCCTTGGACTCACCTTATTGACCTCGCTCCTGATTGAAAGAGGCGGTTGCCCTCGCCGCCGACCCCGCCCATCATGGCCGGAATTAGGGGGAGACCGCTCATGGCCTGGCATCGCGACGTCGCGCTGGCGCTGGCGGCGGTCGCCGCGGCGCCGCTCGCGGCGCAGCCGGCCGCCGGCCCGGCGCCGGAGACGCTTCGGCCCGACGCGGACGCGCAGGTGCAGGACGGGGCCTGGGTGGTCGAGATCGACGAGCTTCGCCGGCAGGGGGAGCTGGGCGGGAAATTGTTCGGCATGGCCGGCGGCGATCCGGCGGTGAACGGGCTCTACACTTATCTCGCCTTCCCCGGCATGGGGGGCGACGCGTGGCGGATCTTCCGGATCGGCAATTTCCTCTCCTACCGGATCGCCTCGGAGGCGCCGGGGCGGGTGCTGCTCAGGGTGCGGGAAAACGTGATGAACGAGGACGGCGAGATCGGCACGCGGACGCGCCGGATCGCGCTGAGCTGGACGCCCGGCGCCGACGGCGCGCCGCCCGCTTCGGTGCGCATGACCCCGGTGCCCTAGGCGGCCTTCACCGCCGCCGCCGCTCCAGCCCCGCTCCGCCTCGCGAGGCAGCGGTTCCAGCCCCGATTTGGGGAAGTGGCCCGCAGCTGATAGATTGCGTTCGGGGGAGACGAGATGAATCCGCTTGCCCGCATCCTGATCGGCCTTGCGCTGGCGGTTCCGGTCGCCGCCGGCGCGCAGATGGTGCGGCCGCCGCCGCCGATCGTGGTTCGCGTCCCCACCGTCATCGTCACGGTCCGGTTGCCGCCGCCGACCGCGACGAACGCAACGCTTCGGCCCGTGACCATGACGCCGGCCATCACCGTCACCGGCACGACCCCGGAAGCGCCCGCCGCGCCCGCGCCGGATGCGGATCCGGAGGCCAACGCCGCGAACGCGGCCGGCGACACGCCCCCGACCGAGGTCGAGACGGCCCCCCGGGACCCGCCCGTGCAGGTCGTGGCGCCGCCCGAGCCCCTCGAGCCGGCCGACGCGGACGATGGCGAGTGCGAACCGGCGAACGGCAATGCAGTCAGCGACCCGAGCGACTGCGGCGGAAACGAGCGGTGGCTGGACGGGTGGATGATCGTCTTGTTGCTGGGGATCGGAGTGCTGCTTCTCCTCTGGATTCTCAAGATCCGCCGCCATTAGGCCAATTCATGACGGCCTGTGACCCAGGCGGCCCCGAGCGCCGATGAAAGCAGCATGAGGGTTTCGCTCGAGGCGGGGATGATCCCGCTGTCGAGCGGCTAATCGCCGGCGCGTTCCCCCATCAGCCTCGCATGGGCCGCGCTCTCGAGTTTCGTGCGCCGGCGATAGCTTCTTTCGGGCGAATAGCGGTGCCTGAACCAGAGCCAGGCCGCGACGGCCAGCGCCATCGAGGCGAGCAGCAGATAGGCGATGAGGTGTCGTTCCAAGGCGGTTCCTGTCTTTCGGTCGGCCGGGCCGGGGGCAAGGAAATCGGGTCAGCAGCGCACGTAGCGCCGGCGCCGGCCGTCGCCGGCGGTCGCGACGTGCGAATCCGGCTGGATCTCGGTCACGCGGAAGGTCGAGCTTCCGTCCGGGCCGGTCCAGGTGACGCGGTCGCCGGCGGTCGTCCAGCGCGCCGTCCTGGGCGCGCCGGCGGGATCGGCGGCCATGCCGAGGTCTCCGTCGGCGGCATAGACGATGGCGTCGCCGCAGGTCCGGTCGGGGGCCCAGCGGCCGATCATCGCGGCCTCAAGGCCCGTCGGCCGCGCCTCGGCCCTGGCCAGCCGCGCCGCGGCTGCGTCCTTGGCGCCTTGCGAGCGCGTATCGCCGGGATCGTCGCAGCCGGTCAGCAGCAAGGCCGCCGCGGCGAGTGTCGCTGCCGCTTTCACGAGACGCCGACGTCGGGCTTCGAAGGCAGGCCGATATTCCACTCGCGCATCGTCTCCGGCCTCGGCTGCGCGGGCGATCTTCGCCGGATCAGCAACTCCCCGTCCCGAACCGATCCGACCGGGTGCTCGGAATCGGCGAGGCCGTCCGAATGCTCCAGAACGACCTTGTAGGGCTGCTCCTCGTCCGGCGTCTTCACGACCCGGCCCCCGACGACCCCCGCCTTCGGACCGCTTTTTCTCCCCGGCATCAGGTCCCGCTTTCGCGAAGCCGCCAGGGCAGGCCGGGCAGCTTCACCATGGCCCGGCCGCACGACGTGCAGCGGGTGACGAAATAGCCCGCCTCCCAATGGCTGAAGCCGAGATCGGCGACGTGCCTGCCAAGCCAGTCGTGCAGGCTCATGAGTCGTTCCCGGCCGGCGGATGGCGCCTGGCTTCGGCGATCGCGTCGGCGCGGCTGCTGTAGCGATAGGGGCCGACGAGATAATGTTCGCTGGTCACGGTGATGATTCCGAACCGCTTCAGCTCGGCGGAATCCGCCTCGGGCGGCGTGGAGAGGGGGGTCACAGGCTTGTCTCCTGGTGGACGGGCGATGGGCGGGCGCTTCGCGCGCCTTCGGAGGCGATCGCGGCTTCCACCGCGATCAGGCCGGCCTCGCTGGCGACCGCGAGATCGAGGGGGCGGCCGTCGAGCGCCGCATGATGGCTGTTGAGGAAGGCGCGGACGGCTTCGACGTCGCCGAGCGCGGCCTGCGCCGTCCGCACGATCCGTCCCTGGCGCCGGCCCGCCTCATGGGAAAGCGGCTTGAGCTTCGGCCGGCGCTTGCGAAAAGGGTCGCTCAATGCCCGCGCACCGATGGGCCGCGGCGGCCCTTGCGGGGCTGGGGCCGGCCTGGCCCGCCGATGTCATGGGCGGGAGGCAGGGACGGGCTGAGCTGCAGCGCGACCCGCTCGCCCTCGGTCGCCGGCCCGGCGCCGGGAAGCATGAACGGCATGCCGTAGGCCGCCCGGACGCCGTAGCGCCCGGCGAGATGATAATGGATGAGCCGCGCCTCGGCGTCGGTCGCGGCGCGCGCCATCGCCATGGCCGCGCGCTGGCGGCCGATCCAATATTTCTTCTCCATGACGATCACCTCGGTCTGCAAGCGGGAGCACGACAGTGTCTCTCAGTCACGGGGCGCTTGCGAAAGGAACGCGGGTGATGGCGGGACGCTAGCACATCCGCGCCGACAAAGCGATCTTATTGCAGAGACAGCGATTTTTCCTTCGCCTCGATCTTTCTTCGCCAGGGAAGCTGAAACTTATGGAACTTCCGGCGCCGCGCGGCCTTCGATCGCCTGGACGGCGGCGGCCACCGCCTGGTCCGGGTCAAGCTCACTGGTATCGAGCAGGATCGCGTCTTCGGCCTGGAGCAAGGGCGCCGCGTCGCGGCCCATGTCGCGCTCGTCGCGGGCGCGGATGTCGGCGAGGACGTCGGTGAAATGCACAACCATGCCGGCCCCCTTGAGCTCGTCGAAGCGGCGTCGGGCGCGGACCTCGGGCGCGGCGGTGACGAACAGCTTCGCCTCGGCCCCGGGCGCGATCACCGTGCCGATGTCGCGGCCGTCGAGCACCGCACCGCCTTCCTGGGCGGCGAAGCGGCGCTGGCGCTCGAGCAGAGCTTCGCGGACGAGGGGATAGGTGGAGATTCGCGAGGCGATGCCGCCGACGGTCTCGCTCTTCAGCTCCGGGTCGGAGAAATCGATCTGGGAAAGGTCGCAGGCGCGGGCGGCGGCGAACTCGCTCTCGGGGTCGCCGCCCATGGCGAGCAGGTTCAGGGCGGCGGCGCGGTAGAGCAGGCCGGTGTCCATGTGCGGCAGGCTGAAATGGCGGGCGAGGGCGCGGGCGATCGTGCCCTTGCCGCTGGCGGCGGGTCCGTCGACGGCGATGATCATGGCGCCTGCAACGCGTCGAGCGCGGAAAGGAAGCCGGGGAAGGAGGTGGCGACCGGGGACATGTCGGCGACCCCTATCGGCTCCTTGGCGCGGAGGCCAGCCACCGCGAAGCTCATCGCGATGCGGTGGTCGCGCGCCGGATCGACGGTGAAGCCGCCGGCGAGCGGGGCGCCGCCGCTGCCGTCGACGGCGAGGCCGTCGCCCTCCGCGCGAGCGCCGAGCGGCGCCATCGCCGCGATCCGGTCCGATTCCTTGAGGCGAAGCTCGGCGAGGCCGCGCATCCGGGTGGTGCCGGCGGCGAAGGCCGCGGCGACGCAGAGGATCGGATATTCGTCGATCATCCGCGGCGCGATCTCCGGCGGGACCTCGACGCCGGCGAGGGCGGAATGGCGGACGAGGAGGTCGGCGACCGGCTCGTTCGAAATTTCGCGCCGGTTCGAGAAGGTGAGGTCGGCGCCCATCTCGCGCAGCACCTCGTACAGGCCCATGCGGGTCGGATTGACGCCGACGCCGTTGATCCGGACTTCCGAGCCGGGGACGATGAGGGCGGCGACCGCGAGGAAGGCGGCCGCCGAGGCGTCGCCGGGAATATCGAGCTGCCGCGGCCTCAGCTCGGCCTCGCCGCGAAGCGCGATCCGCTTCTCGCCGCGCTCGAGGTCGGCGCCGAACAGAGCCAGCATCCGCTCGGTATGGTCGCGCGTCGGGACCGGCTCGATCAGCTCGGTGATTCCGGGCGTGTTGAGGCCGGCGAGGAGCAGCGCCGACTTGACCTGGGCCGAGGGGATTTCGAGCCGGTGGCGGGCCGGCACGGCCGGAGAGGCGCCCGCGATCCTCAGCGGCAGGCGGTCGCCCGAGATCGACGCGCCGATCCGCCGCAGCGGCGCCGCCACCCGATCCATCGGCCGGCGGCTCAGCGAGGCGTCGCCGGCGAATTCGGCCGCGATCTTGTGGCTGGCGACCAGGCCCATGAGCAGGCGCGCGGAGGTGCCGGAATTGCCGAGGTCGAACGGCGCCCGCGGCTGGAGCAGCCCGCCGACCCCGACGCCGTGGACGGTCCAGGCGGCGCCGCCGGCCGGCTCGATCCGCGCGCCCATGGCGCTGAGCGCGGTCATGGTGGCGACGACGTCGCCGCCGTCGCACAGATTGTCGATCCGGCTCTCGCCCACGGCCAGTGCGGCGAGGATCAGGGCGCGATGGGAAATGCTCTTGTCGCCGGGGATGCGGGCGGTTCCGCTCAGCATGGCCTTGCCTTTGACAGCGCCCACCCCATGTGGCAAGGCGCCCGCCGATCCCGGCGCGAGCGCCGGCTTTTTCTGTTCATGTTGGAGATTTTTCACCCATGGTGAAACCGGAATGGGGCACCAAGCGGACCTGCCCCAAATGCGCGACCCGCTTCTACGATCTCGGCAAGGATGACCCGGTGACCTGCATCGCCTGCGGGATCAACTGGCAGCCCGAGCCGGTGCTGAAATCGAAGCAGCCGCTGCCGTTCGAGGCGGCGGTCAAGCCCGAGGCCGAGGTCGAGAAGGAGGACGCGGATCTCGCCGCCGACGAGCTCGAAATCGACGTCGACGAGGAAGCCGAGGAGAATCCGGACGACGAGGTCGATCTGGGCGGCGACGACGATATCGGCGTGCCCGGCGCGGCGGGGGACGAGGAAGAGGTTTAGACTTCTCCAGGACGACCGTTCGCCCTGAGCTTGTCGAAGGGCTTTCCTCGTTCTCGACGTCGGAAGGAAGGGCAGGGCTTCGATAAGCTCAGCCCGAACGGATTGGGATTTTCAAGTGACTTGCGGAGCGCCGCCCGCTTCCCTAAATGCGGCGCCTACACCGCTCCCGGACCCATCCGGGAGCCAAGGGTTCGGGGCCGTAGCTCAGCTGGGAGAGCGTCGCAATGGCATTGCGAAGGTCAGGGGTTCGATCCCCCTCGGCTCCACCATTCCCCAATAATAGCCCGCAAGGACGCTAGCGCGCGAGCCAGCTATCCCTCCCTATCCGGCCCGCACCAGATGCGCGCCGTCCGCCTGCTGCTCGAAGGTGAACCGCCTGCCGGTGAACAGGGCGATGATGTCGGCCGCCGTCCGGGCGTGCTGGCTCGGCTTCACGCTGGTGAAGCCGCCGCCGCCGGCCAAAGCGAAGGGGAGAAGGAGCTGGTCGGCCAGATAGGGGCCGGCGAAGGCGGGCGAGGCGAGGTAGCCGGCCATCCGGCCGGCCGCCTTTTTGGCGAGCGTCTCGGCCGTAACGCCGAGCCTGCCGAAGCCGGTGACGATCTCGGTCACCTGGTCGAACGCCGCCTCCAGCATCAGCGCGTTGCCGGGCCCCAGCTCCTCGGGGAGCTGGCGAACCGCGAACGCCTCTTCGGGCCAGTCCAGGCATTTGCGGGCGGTCGCGAGCTCGCGGTCGGCGATGTCGAAGGGCAGGCCCGCGATCACCGCCGTGGCCGAGACCCGACGGCGCTCGCCGCGGTCGAGACAGTCGATCGGCGTCAGCGCCGCGGGCTGGATGTCGACCTCGATCCGGCCGCCGCCGCGCGGGTAGAAGCCGTGGCGGATCAGCCGCGCCTCGACGCCCGGACCCATGCGGCCCAGGATCGGCAGGAAGGTCCGCTCGATGAACTCGAACGGCGGCGCCATCATATTGTGGGTTCCGCCCTCGAGCGTCAGGCGCGACGGCCCGTCCGCGGTCAGGAGCGGCATCAGGATCGTCTGCAGGACGAGGCCGGTGCTGCCGGCGGTGCCGACCGCGAAGCGATAGTCGCCGGCGCGCACCGTCCCCGGCCGGAAGACGATCTCCGACGAGCCGATTGCGACGCCGTCGCATTCGGCATTGCCGATCGCGCAGGCGGCCTCGACCGCGGTCAGATGCTGGCGCATCAGCCCCGGCTTCTCGCGACCCGCGCGGATATTGGCGATGCGGAAGGGCTGGCCTGTGACCAGCGAGAGGGCGAGCGCGTTGCGCACGACCTGGCCGCCGCCTTCGCCTTCGGATCCGTCGATCGTGATCATGCGTGTTTCCCGAGACTTTCTCCGTCATTGCGAGGAGCGAAGCGACGAAACAATCCAGCTGCTTGCGTGGCCTGGCTGGATTGCTTCGCTATGCTCGCAATGACGAATGGCCGCGTGAAGGGTCACCCCTTCACGCACACCACCTGTTTCAGCGTGTGGACGATCTCGACCAGGTCGGCCTGAGCGGCCATCACCTTTTCGATCGGCTTGTAGGCCTTTGGCGTCTCGTCGATCACGCCTTCGTCCTTGCGGCATTCGACACCCTGCGTGTCGGCGATGTGCTCGGCGAGGGTGACCTGCTTCTTGGCCTCGGTGCGCGACATCACCCGGCCGGCGCCGTGGCTGCAGCTGTCGAACGATTCCGCATTGCCGAGGCCGCGAACGATGAACGATTTCGCGCCCATCGAGCCGGGGATGATGCCCATCACGCCCTTGGCCGCGCGAACCGCTCCCTTGCGGGTGACGAGGATATTCTCACCGAAATGGTTCTCGTGCCTGACGTAATTGTGGTGGCAGTTTACCGCCTCCAGCTCCGCCTCGAACGGCTTCGCGATCCGCGCGCGCAAGGCGGCGATGACGTTGGTCATCATCATCCGCCGGTTCAGCGCGGCGAAATCCTGCGCCCAGCCGACCGCCTCGACATAATCGTCGAAATGGTCGGTCCCTTCCGGGAAATAGGCCAGATTCTCGTCGGGCAGGTTGATGTGCCACCTGCGCATGTCCTTCTTCGCCAGCTCGATGAAGAAGCTGCCGATCGCATTGCCGACGCCGCGGCTGCCCGAATGGAGCATCACCCACACCCGCGCCTCCTCGTCGAGGCAGAGCTCGATGAAATGGTTGCCGGTGCCGAGCGTGCCGAGATGGACGAGGTTGTTGGCGCTCGCCAGCTTCGGATATTTGTCGGTGATGCGCTTGAAGCGCGCGGCGAGCGTCGCCCAGGCCTCGACGATGGCCGGGGGCGGCGAGCCCCACGAACCCTTGTCGCGCTTGCCCCGGCCGACGTCGCGTCCGTGCGGCACCGCCGCCTCGATCGCCGAGCGGATCCCTTCCAGATTGTCGGGCAGATCATGCGCCATCAGCGAGGTGCGCGCCGCCATCATGCCGCAGCCGATGTCGACCCCGACCGCGGCCGGGATCACCGCGCCCTTGGTCGGGATCACTGAGCCGACGGTCGCGCCGATGCCGACATGGACGTCGGGCATGGCCGCGACATGCCTGAAGATGAACGGCATCCTGGCCGCGCGCGACAGCTGGTCCCTGGCCTTGTCGTCGACGGGGACGCCGCGGGTCCACATCTTGACCGGCGCGCCGCCCTCGACATGCATATATTCGAAACTCTGCTCGGCCATCGGGCCCTCCTTGAAAACTACTGTTAAAGCCATTCGGCGCGGCGACAAGCGTTTGGCGAGACTGGAGGATTCGAACCTCCGGACACCATGTAGTCCCGCCGGCATTCGCCGCGACAAAGCTGGGCATCGCGACCAGCGGTGGACGGACATTCCTACTGAGCTACCCGGTCGCCCGGGGACGGAGTCGAACCGCCGACCTCCTGCGCGGGGCAGGCGCTCTCACCATGTAGTCCGGCCGGCATTCGCCATGCCTTCGCGCTTCGGCGGCGGGACGAGGATGTGACGCAGACATCTTCTTGGCAAAGGATGTAGTCCGCGCCGGCATTCCCGCTGCCTCGGCATTTCCAATTCGGGTCGCGGCGACGAGGGTCTGGCGAGATTGCTTCATGCTCTATCCAACTGAGCTACGGGCCGAGGCCCGGCCGGACTCGAACCGGCGACACTGAAGTTGCATGTAATCCCGCCGGCATTCGCCGCGATTCAAACTCAGGGAAAGGCCGTGGCGACAAGTGACGGCGCGCCACGACCCTTCGTTCTACACCTCCGTTTCGTTCACTTCGGCGACCCAGTCGCGCTCGCTTTGCCCTTCGGCGAAGCGCGCCAGAGTCTCGAACACCGCGTCGGAGAAGCCCCCGACATTGAGAATGTCCTTGCGGCTCTTCGCCTGGGTCGTCCCGTAAGGCTGAAGATCGATGCAGACGAGCTTCGCCGCCGGCGCGCGCTTCTTCAGCTTCTCCCACTGGCGCATCGTCTCGGTCGCCCCGTAGCGGTTGGCATCGACCCAGGACTGATTGTCCGAAACGATGACGACCAGATCGACCGCCGCGTTCGCGGCGTTGAGCCGGGCGAGCGGCGCCGAGACGTTGGTCCCGCCGCCGCCGATCGCCGCCAGCTTCTCCGCATTGGCCGCGACCCGCGCGTGCGGATCCAGCGTCAGCGGAACGACGTCGACCTCGAACGGCATCACCAGCGCCCCGGGATTGCGCCGGAGCACCGCCGCCGCGACCAGGGCCGCGACATCGATGCAGCGCACCTTGGACGAGGCGCCCTTGCGGTAGCCGGTGACCGGCGAGCGCATCGAGCCCGACACGTCCGGGCAGACGACGACCCGGCCCGGCACCTTCGGAACGCCCTGGAGCGAAAGCTCCAGCGCCTCCTCGAGCGCCGCCTGGACCTTCAGCGGCACGCCCGCTCCGGCCGACCCCAAAGCCACCATCAACTGGTAGGGCAGGGGACGAACCTTGCGGAGCGCGTCGCGGTCGACCAGGCGGGCGGCGACGGCGTCGGTCACCCCCTCCACGCCGAACGCGCCGTGGCGCGCCAGCGTGTTGAGGTTGATGCGAAGCGCCTGCCAGCCCATTCGGGAGGCGAGCGCCGCCCACTGCTCCGCGGTCAGCGGAAAGGCGGTCAGCCATTCGAACGGCACCTCGGGCAGATCGCCCTCCGGCGCCTGCTTCCAGGCCTCGAACGCGGCGATCTCCGCCGGCAGAGCGGCGACGTCGTAGGGCTTGCCGATCAGCCAGGCGTAAAAGGCCTTGCGGGCCTCGTCCGCCGGCTTCGGGTGGACCAGGCGCACGATGTCGGCCAGCGAGGGATCGCTCCCGGTCGCCGCCTGCATCAGAGCGCGCATCGACGCCCGCTCCAGCCAGAGCTGGACCAGCCGCTTCGGCCGCGAGCCGAGCGAGGTGCGCCCGACCGCGCCGGAGCGCATGATCTGGACGAAGCTGCGCAGCATCCGGCCGTTGTCGATCACCCGATCGAAGACCGGGATCGCGAGGTCCGGCTCGGCCACCGTCAGGTAGGCCGCCAGCAAAGCCGGCATGTCCTTCATCGCGCCGCGCGAGCGGGCATAGACCGCCGCCTTCGCAACGAACAGCGGATCGCAGGCGCGGGCCGCATCGAGCACCTCGCCGAGCTGCGTTTCCGCGGCCGCGTAGAAATTGTCCTGGAGCGTTCCGGTCGCGGCAAGCTGAGCGAGCTTGTACTCCGGCCCATAAGCATAAGCCGGCGCATATTCGCGGTTCAGCGCGTCCGCCGCCGGCAGGAACTTCGCCAGCGCGGAAGCAAAAAGGCCCTTGTTCGCCATCGCATCTTCCTTCGCCTGGGCCTCTGGGGCGACCGGCCCATTCCGGCCGCCCCGTTGCCTCACTGCCTGGCCGATTGTGCCAGACGCCGATTTCATTGCAGCGGGCGTGCCAGTTTTCGGAAAGTCGGGTCGAAAAATCACAAGCTGCTGGAAAGGACTGGATTTTCCATGACGAGGCGCATTGTGTTCCGCCGGTGTCGATGTCGGCCTCGGCCGATTTCCTATCGACACGAATAGGAGATTATCCGTATGTATAAACAATGAGACCGCTCGTCGTCATCGGATTCCTCGGCTCGACGCTCGACGCCGGCAAGTTCGGCCCCATGCGCTGGAGCAAATGGCGACCGTCGGTCGGGCTGACCATGCACCCGGACCTGCGCGTCGACCGCTTCGTCATGCTGCACGGGACGGCGCACGCCCGGCTCGCCGATTACGTTGCCGCGGACATCGCCTCGGTGTCGCCCGAAACCCGGGTCGACCTCAGGCGGCTCGATTTCGCCGACCCCTGGGATTTCGAGGAAGTGTACGGCAAGCTGCTCGATTTCGCCCGGGCCGAGCCGTTCGATCCCGAAGCCGAAGACTATCTGATCCACATCACCACCGGCACCCATGTCGCCCAGATCTGCCTGTTCCTGCTGACCGAGGCGCGCTATCTGCCCGGGCGGCTGCTGCAGACCCAGCCGACGCGCGGCGCCCCCGGGCCGACGGGAACGTGGACGACCATCGATCTGGACCTGTCCCGCTACGACAGCATCGCCACCCGCTTCGCCGTCGCCTCCGCGGAAGGCCAGTCCTTCCTCAAATCCGGGATCGAGACCCGCAACCCCGCCTTCAACCGGATGATCGACGAGATCGAGCAGGTGGCTCTGCGTTCGAAAGCGCCGATGCTGCTGATGGGGCCGACCGGGGCCGGCAAGAGCCTGCTCGCCCGCCGAATCCACGAGCTGAAGCGGCTGAAGCATCAGGTCGGCGGCGCCTTCGTCGAGGTTAATTGCGCGACCCTGAAGGGCGACGGCGCGATGTCGGCCCTGTTCGGTCACCGCAAGGGCGCGTTCACCGGCGCCGTCGCCGACCGGCCCGGACTGCTTCGCGCCGCCGACAAAGGCATGCTGTTCCTCGACGAGATCGGCGAGCTCGGCATCGACGAGCAGGCGATGATCCTGCGCGCGATCGAGGACAAGGTGTTCCTGCCGTTCGGCGCCGACCGCGAGGCCTCGTCCGATTTCCAGCTGATAGCGGGGACCAACAGCGACCTCGGCGAGGCGGTGGCGGGCGGGGCGTTCCGCGAGGACTTATACGCGCGGCTGAATCTGTGGACCTTCTCGCTCCCGGGCCTCGCCGAGCGGCGCGAGGATATCGAGCCCAACGTCGATTACGAGCTCGACCGCTTCGCCGAGCGCGAAGGCGAACGGGTCGGCTTCAACAAAGAGGCGCGCCAGCTCTACCTCGCTTTCGCCATGTCGCCGGAGGCGCGCTGGCCCGGCAATTTCCGCGACCTCGCCGCCAGCATCACCCGAATGGCGACCTTGTCCCCGCGCGGCCGGATCGACGTCGACTGCGTGACGAGCGAGATCGCCCGGCTGAAGCGGCTCTGGGCTGGGTCGACCACGGTCGCGGCCGACGTCCTCGCGCCTCTGCTCGGCGACGAGGCGGCGGCCGCGATCGATCCGTTCGACCGGGTTCAGCTGGCGGAGACGATCCGGATCTGTCGGGCGAGCCGCTCGCTGTCGGAGGCCGGCCGCACCCTGTTCGCCGCCTCGCGCCTGCGCCGGAGCAGCGCCAACGATGCCGATCGCCTGCGGAAATATCTGGCCCGGTTCGGGCTCGACTGGGCGGGCGTCAGCGCAGGCTGATCGTCAGCGGGTCCCGTAGGTGCGGTCGCCGGCGTCGCCGAGGCCGGGAATGATATAGCCGTGGTCGTTGAGCTGCTCGTCGAGGCCGGCGGCCCAGATCGGCACGTCGGGATGCTCGGCGCGGACCGCCTCGGCGCCGGGCCGCGAGGCGAGCAGGCAGACGAAGCGCATGTCGGTGACCCCGGCCTCCTTCAGCCGGTCGATCGCGGCGATCGCGGTGTGGCCGGTGGCGACCATCGGATCGACGATGATGACGAGCCGGTCGGCGACGTCGTCGGGCGTCTTGAAATAATATTCGACCGCCTGGAGCGTCACCGGCTCCCGGTAGAGGCCGATATGGGCGACCCGGGCCGAGGGGATCAGGTCGAGCATGCCCTCGGCCATGTCGAGGCCGGCTCTCAGGATCGGGGCGATGACCAGCTTCTTGCCGGCGATCTTCGGCACGTCGGCGGCGGCGATCGGCGTCTCGACGCGGATGAGCGCGGTCGGCAGATCGCGGGTCACCTCGTAGCAGAGCAGCTGCGCGGTCTCCTTCACCACCGCCCGGAACAATTGGGTCGAGGTGTCGCGGTCGCGCAGGATGGTCAGCTTGTGCTGCACCAGAGGGTGGGAAACGATGGTCAGTCCGTCCATATGCCTGCTTCCTAGAATACCGTGCCGTCGCTGATGATGGTGAATGGCGGGCCGCCGCCCGGGCGGCGCTCGGCGGCGATCCGGCGCCCCGCGGCCCAGCTGCCGCCCTCGAGCATCCGGGCCAGGGGGAAAGAAGCCTCGTCGACGCCCAGGCGGGCGCGGACCAGCGGCGCCATGCGGTCGAGCAAGGCGACGGTGAGCGCGCGCCAGGCGACGATCAGGGGGCTCGAGACCTGGTGCGGGCGGGCGGCGTCTTCGGGGTCGACGAGGACGAGCACGCCCGTGTCCACGAACAGGCCGCCGTTGCGATATTCGGCGAGGCCGGTGAGACCGTCGATCCCGGTCACCGCGATGCCCGCGTCCTGGAGCGGCTCGATCAGCGAGTAGGACAGCCATTGCGAGAGCTTGTGCAGCGGCACCAGGCCGTCGCTGGCGTCGTCGCGGCGAATCGCCGGATGCCGCCAGCAGTCGCCGAGCGGGATGCCGTCGATCACGAGCCGGTCCGCCCAGACCGGGCCGAGCGCCTCCAGCAGCAATTCCAGGATCTCCGGCGCGGGCAGGCGGCCGTTCCCGGCCCGGTCGGCGAGCCGGTCGAAGAGGCCGCCGGGGCGCCCATTGGCGAACAGGTCCGGACGGGCCAGCACCTGCTCGCCGAGGCGGCGGAGCAGCGCGGCCCGGCCGTCGAGGCCGAGCAGGGGATTGTCGTCCGAAACCTGGAAGCCGCGAGCCAGCGTCTCGGTGTCGAGCGCGGTCAGATTGTCGAGAGCGCCGGCTTCGAACATGCGCTGGCTGGCGACGGCCAGCCCTTCCGAGCGCGTATAGGTCCCGCCGCCGACCGGATCGCGATAGCGCCAGCCCGGGCCGGTGCCGGCGTCGAGCAGCACCGACAGAATGACGAGATCGAAAGCGGCGCGGGCGCGCACGTCAGGGTCGCCATCCGGAAGTCGCGGCGGGCCGGCGACGAAATGGCGGGCGCGGGCGTGGAAGGGGATGACGAGGTCAGGATAGGCTTCGCGCGTGACCTCGGCGGTGAGGTCCGCCGCGTCGGCGAGGCAGTCGAGATCGACCGCCCAGCCCTCGACCCGTCCGTCGAGAGCGAGGTCCAGCATCTCGTGCGCCCGCTCGCGGACGGCGGCCGCGCTGAGCAGACCGCGGATCGTTGAGTCGCCGTCGGACACGCGCTTCAGAATTTCCCCAGATCCCGGCCCACCGTGGAGCGGAGCTTCTTCTTGCTCGGCACGCCCTCCGGCGTGAAATAGCCGGCTGCCTTCTTGGCCTCCATCTCGACGCTGGCGTCCTCCGGAACCAGCCAATCCGGAATCGGCACGCGCTCGCCAATCTCGATGCCGCCGGCGGCGAGCGCGTCATATTTCATGTTGGACATGGAAACGAAGCGGTCGATGCGGCGGATGCCGAGCCAGTGGATCACGTCCGGCATCAATTGCTGGAAGCGCGCGTCCTGGACCCCGGCGACGCATTCGGTCCGCTCGAAATAGGTCGCCGCCTGGTCGCCGCCAGGCTGGCGCTTGCGGGCGTTGTAGACCAGGAATTTGGTCACCTCGCCGAGCGCCCGGCCCTCCTTGCGGTTGTAGACGATCAGGCCGACGCCGCCGGCCTGCGCCTGCCGCGTCGCCTCCTCGATGCCGTGGGTCAGATAGGGCCGGCAGGTGCAGATGTCGGAGCCGAACACGTCCGAGCCGTTGCACTCGTCATGGACCCGGCAGGTCAGGGTCTTGCGCTTGTCGCCGAGGGAGGAGGGATCGCCGAAGATGTAGAGAGTCATGCCGCCGATCGGGGGCAGGAAGACGCTGAGGTCGGACCGGGTGATCAGATCGGAGTACATGCCCCCGGTCTGCTCGAACAGGCAGCGGCGCAGGTCCGATTCCTTCACCGCGAACCGCTCGGCGACTCCGGGCAGCCACCAGACCGGATCGACGGCGATCTTGGTGACGGAGACGTCGCCCGCCTCGTGGACGATCTCGCCGTCCACCTCGAGCCGTCCGACGGCGATCGCGGCCTGGATCTCGGGCAGGGTGAGGCGGGCCCTGGTGATCGCGATCGAGGGGCGGATGTCGATCCCCTCGGCGATCAGGTCGCCGAAATCCTGGGCGACCCGGTGGCCCCAGGGATCGAGCGAGACGATCTTGTCCGGCTCGCCCCATTGCTCGTGCGGGCCGATCTCGCAGACCGGCGAGGTGTCGTTGAGGTCCGGGCGGGCCTGCGGGTCCATCGCTCCCGAGGAGATGGCGAGCGCCCGGTAGATCGAATAGGAGCCGCCATGCGCGCCGATCGCGTTGCGGTGGGCGCCGGCATTGACCGTGGCGATCACCGGGCCGCGCTCGGCCGCGGTCGGCGCCCCCCAGCGCAGCGGGAAGCGCGCGGGCGCGCGCGAGCCCGGATGCGACGTCAGGCGAATATGGCCGCTTTTTCCCTCGGCTGAGGTCATTCGAAAACTCCGATCACTCTGGTTGGACGCGAGGCTACGCCAGCGCGGACGGCGGCGCCAGCCCCAGCCAGCCGGCCATCAGCGCGAGCTCGGTCCGGAGGCGCTCGCCGGTCTCGGGCGGAACGCCGGGTTCGTAGCCGATCTTGTGCGCGAGCAGCCGTCCGGCTTGCCGGTCGCTCTTCAGGTCGACGCGGGCGACGAGCCTGTCGTCCATCAGGAAGGGGAGGACGTAATAGCCGTGCTTCCGCTTGGGCTGGGGCGTGTAGATCTCGATCCGATAATGGAAGCCGAACAGCCGTTCGGTTCGGGCGCGCTCCCAGATCAGCGGATCGAAGGGCGCGAGCAGGCACTGGCCGGCGATTTTGCGGGGGCGGCGGGCCTCGGCGTGAAGGAAGGCGGGCTGGCGCCAGGATTCGACCTGGACGGGGAGAAGGGTGCCTTCCTCGACCAGAGCCTCGATGGCAGCCCTGGCTTCCTCGGGCTTGAGGCGGAAATAGTCGCGAAGATCGGCCGCGGTGCCGACGCCGTGGGCGCGGGCGGCGATCTCGACGAGCTGGCGCCGGGCGTCGGCGGGGCCGGGCGTCGACAGGTTCAGGATCAGCTTCGGGATCGCCCGCTCGGTCAGATCGTAGACTCGCTCGAAGCTGCCGCGGCGGGTCGCGGTGGTGATGTGGCCGGCCCAGAACAGGAATTCGAGCGCCTGCTTGGTGTCGCCCCATTCCCACCAGCCCGAGCGGCTCCGGCCATGCTCGAAATCGGAGGCGGCCATCGGGCCGTCGGCGCGGATTCGGGCGAGCACGGCCTCGGCCTCGGGGCGGCGTTCATGGGCGAATTCCTTGAGCCGGGTCCAGCCGCGCAGGCCGCGGTCGGCCTCGTCCATCCGCCAGCGGAAAAGCGGGTGGAACGTGAGCGGTAGCAGCGAGGCCTCGTGCGCCCAATATTCGAACAGCCGCCGCTCCCGCTTCGCACCCCAGGCGGCACAATCGAGCAGCGTGCGGTCATAGGGTCCTAGCCGGGAGAAAGCCGGCAGATAGTGGGCGCGGGCGAGGACGTTGACGCTGTCGATCTGGTGGAGGCCGAGGCGGGTGACGGTTCGGCGAAGGTGAGCCGCGGTGACCGCGTCCGGACGCGGCACGCCGAAGCCCTGCGCGGCGAGCGCGATGCGGCGGGCCGAGGCGAGGCTGATTTTATGGACGAGTCGCGTCATCGTGGCTTTTCCGTCATTCCGACCCCGGCGAATGCCGGGGAGAAGCAATCCAGCGCTGGCTTGTCGCGTCGCGGCGCTCCTCGCAAAGATGCGAGGAGCGGGATTCGGACGGATCGACCTTCGAGCCGGCCAGCGCCCGGACCGGCGCCTGGGCGCGAATGGTCCCAATGTTCCCGGTCGTGGAGCAAATTTTTGATTGTGACCTTTCGCGGGCTTTTGCGCGCCGATCCCGGCCCGCCATGCGCCGGGCGGCATCGCCCGCCTTGCTTCGAACCGATCCGGCAGGGCGAGCGCGACCGCATCGATCGTGCCGACCCTGTTGGAGGCGACGAACGATCGGCCTGGTTTTGAGTCGGACGCCGCGCATGCGCTTACGCCGACGTTCGGCCGTCCGCGCGGAGTGAGCGACGGGAATGCTTGGGACCGGGCGATGTGGCTCAGCCATTGATTTGCTAGAACATAGCAGGAACGGACCTGCAAGCGAATTCTGGGCCCGGTAGCGTATCGATCGGTGCCGCAATCCGTGTCGCTCGTATCGCCACGGGGACGAAATGGAGGGTCGGCCCGCCCCCGGCGGAGCCGATGACGGCGAAGCGCGGGGCGCGAAGGCTCACCTGAAACTTTGAATGTCGATAAAGGCTAGAATCGGATCCCCGCCCTGATGCCAAACGTCCTCGGCCGGCTGACATAGGTGTAAATCTTGGGTCCGATCGCGGTCTGGCCGAGGGCGTCGCCGCAGACCAGCTCGTTGCACTGGATGCCGCTGCCGAGCGCTCCGCGAACGTCGAACAAATTGCGGGCGAACAGCTCGATCGACCAGCGCTCGTTTTCGACGCCGGCGCTGAGATCGACGATTTCGTAGCTCCTGAGCGGGCCGTAAATGGCGTTTTCCACCAGCCTGAGGTCGCGCGAGCGGCGGCCTTCGTGGCTGGCGCTCATCTGGACGTGGCCGTCCATGCCCATCACCGGGAATTCGTAGCGGACCCGGGCGTTGCCCTTGAAGCGGGCGGTGAGCGGCAGCCGGGTTCCAGCGGGCGCGAGAATGGCATTGGTGGTCTCGGCGTCGTTATAGGCCGCGCCCAGGCTGATGGTGAGCCCTTCGGCCGGCCGGGCGAAGAAATCGAACTCGGCGCCGCGGATCCGGGCATTGCCGGCATTCTGAATCTGGGTGAGGCCGTTGGCGCCGAGGAAGGACAGTTGGATATCCGTCCAGTCGAGCTGATAGACCGCCATGTTGAAGCGAAGCCGATGGTTCAGCCAGTCGGTTTTGACCCCAAATTCGTAGTTGGAGACGAAGTCGGTGCCGTAAGGCGGCAGCGAGCCGCGCCGGTTGATGCCGCCGGGCCGGAAACCGCGCGACCAGGTCGCGTAGATCAAATGATCCTCGGTGATCCGGTAGGTGAGGTTCAGCCGATGGATGAAGCCGGTGTCCGCGGTGGATTTGTCGAGATTGGTGCAGGGCGATTGCGGCACCTGGGGCGGCCCCTGGCAAAGGTAATCCGGGTTCGAGCTGAAGCCCGGATTGGCGAAGCCGAAGAAGCCGACGAGGCTGTTGTCGTAGCGGTAGAGCCGGCCGCCGGCGGTCAGGGTCAGCTCGGGGATGATGTCCCAGGCGAGCTCGCCGAAGATCGCGTAGTCGCGGTCGACGCGGCGCTGCTGGGTCAGCCAGATATTGCTGTCGGTGCCCGGCACGGTGATCGAATCGGCAATGTCGTCGACGATGTAATTCTGCTCGATCCGATGCTCCTGCCGCTGATAGAAGAGGCCGGCGATCAGGCGGACCGGCCGATCGGCCGGGGAGCTGACCCGCAATTCCTGGCTGAGGCGGCGGAAGCTGTCGTCCGACCGGATATACTGGTTCGGGCTGACCAGATTGCCATTGTTGTCGTAGAAATAGGCGCCGTAGCCGGCCAGCGCGTCGTAGAAATAGGCATAGTCCGAATAGTCGAACTGGCCGTCGATCTGGCGCTGCATCCAGGCGCCCGCATAAGTGAGGTCCCAATTGCCGATCCGGCCCTGGATGGTCAAAGCGGCCTGATACCAGCGGTCGTTGGTCCGCTCCGGATTGAACTGCTGGACCTGCAGCGGCGCGAGCCCGCGTTCCTCGGTGAACGAGCCGCGCGCGACCTGGCGCTGGCCCATGATCGTCGGCGTGACCGTCCAGCTGTCGTTGAGCTCGATGCGGAGCGCGGCGCGGGCGCCGTAAGTGTCGACGTCGTTATAGTCTTCCTCGGCCAAAGCGGCGTTGGAGAGGGTGATGCCGGAGGTGGGGAAGGTCAGGCTGCCCGGGATATTGTCGATGTAACCGGCGTCGTGCCGGTACCAGCCGACCACGCGCAGCGCGATATTGTCGCTGAGCGGCGCATTGACGAAGGCCTCGAAGGTGCCGCCATAATCGCCGTGGGCGACGCTGTTCAGCTCGACATTGGCGGCGCCGTAGAAGCTGGCGAGATCGGGCTGGTTGGTGATGATCCGGACCGTGCCGGCCTGGCTGGAGGCGCCGTAGAGCGTGCCCTGCGGCCCGGCCAGGGCCTCGACCCGGGCGATGTCGAAGATGTGGAGGTCGAGCGCTCCGGTGGTCGTGGTGATCGGCTGCTCGTCGAGATAGGTGCCGACGCTCGGCAGCGAGGCCGAGTGATTGGCATTCTCGCCCGAGGCGACGCCGCGGAAATAGACGTTGGCCGAACCCGGCCCGAGCGAGCGGTAGGAGAGGCTCGGGACGAAGCGGGCATAATCGTCGAAATCGTCGACCTGCAGCTCGTCGAGCGTCTGCGTGCCGAGAGCGGTGATCGCGATCGGCACGTCCTGGAGATTCTCGGCGCGCCTCGTGGCGGTGACGACGATGTTGGATTCGTCCTGGCTTCGGCTGGAAGGCGCGGGCTCGGCGGCCTGGTCGTCCGGCGGTAGCGTCTCCTGCGCGAAGGCGGCGCCGGTGCCGCAGAGCATGGTCGATGCCAGAAAGCCCAAGGTGGACGGCAGGCGCATATCCCTCTCCCCCAGAACAGCCCGGACGAAGGTCACCCCGTTTCGGTTCGGCGTCAAACTGATTTTGTTGGCGTAACGATTAGGCGACGGTGCGTGGCGCAATTGTCACGCCCGCCGGCGCCTCGGGATAGGTTTCGAGGACCGGACCGAGCGCCGCCTCGAGCGGGCCGAGGAAGGGCTCGAAGGCGCGCCACTGATCGAGGCCCTCGCGGTTGATCGGGCGGCGGACCTGCTCGGAGCTCGCCGTGCGGACGGCGCGTTCGTTCTCGTAGAATTTCAGGCAGGCGGGCTCGAAAGGCAAGTCGAGGAAGTCGAGCAGCCGCCGCACTTCGTCCTCCGGGTCGGCGACCATTCGCTCGTAGATGACGCGGTGGATGCGACCGGGCTGAACCGCGTCGAAATGCGCCATCAAGGCCACATAGTCGCGATAGTAATGGCCGAGCTCGGCCTGGTCGTAGGTGAAGCCCTGGCCGCGGGCGAAATGCTGCTTGAAATTGGAGAAGCAGCAGCCGAGCGGGTGGCGGCGGGCGTCGACGATCCTCGCTTTGGGCAGGATCAGCCGGATCAGCCCGACGTGCAGCCAGTTGTTCGGCATCTTGTCGATGAAAAAGGGCCTGGAAGTCTTACGCTGGACGCGCGTGCCCTGCAGGAATTCCTCGCCCAGCGCCGCCAGCGCCGCGGGATCGAGGCCGGCCAGGCATTCGGGATAGGCGGAGACGCCCGACTTGTGCTTGCGGCCGCTCAGCCGCTTGGCGAGGGCGGGGACGTCGGGCAGCTCCATCGTGCCCTCCACCCGCGAATGACTGGCCAGGATCTGCTCGATCAGGGTGGAGCCGGCGCGCGGCATGCCCAGGATGAAGATCGGGTCCGGAGCGGCGCAGCCCAGGCCGGCGCGGGCGGCGAAGAATTCCGGCGTGAACAGGGCGATGCTGCGACGGACGTGGGTGGAGATTTCCTCCCCGTCATAGTGGATCTGAGCGCGGCGAAGCCGGTTGCCTTCGGCATAGGAAGCGAAGGCGGCCGCGGCCTCGCCGCGATCCTCCAGCGCCTTGCCGAGGGCGAAATGGAGGTGCAGGCGATCGTCGTCGCTCAAGCCTTCGTTCGCGAGCGCACCGTTCATTGCGGCTATGTCGCCGTCGCCGAACTCGACCGTCTTCAGATTGGCGAGGCTCCACCAGGCCTCGCCGAGGCCCGGCGCGATCTCGATGGCGCGGCGATAGGCGGCGATTCCGTCCGTCTGCCGGCCGACCGTCTTCAGGACATGGCCGTAGCTCATCCAGACCTTGGGCTGGGCGGGCATGCGCTGAAGCACCGCCTCGTAGATCGCGATCGCCTCGTCATAGCCGCCGATCCTTCCGAGCGCGGCGGCCTTGAGGTTCTGGTGCGCCTCGGCCGCCTCGCCGCCCGTCTCCAGCCGGTCGAGCTCGGCCACCGCCTCGGCGGCCCGGTTCTGCTTGTAGAGCACGGTGGCGAGATTGGCCCGGGCGGCGGCGAAGGCCGGGGCGAGCTCGAGCGCCCGGCGAAGCAGATTCTCTGCGTCGACGAAGCGGCCGAGCCGAGCCGCCAGCTCGGCCATCATCCGGATGGCGGCGACGTCGAGAGGCTTGGCGTGGAGGCGGGGGCGCAGGATATGCTCGGCGACCGCAAGCTCATTGTCGAGCAGCGCCTCGGCGGCGCGGAGCAGCTCGGGATCGTGGATCGAAGCGGCGATGGCGTCGAGCTCGGCCCGCTCCGCCGCCTCGTCCTCGCCGCTCCGCCGAAGCGCCGCGCCGAGCAGCCTGTGGGCATCGGCATTGACGGGCGCGACGGCGAGAATCTCGCGCGCCTGCTCCGCGGCCAGAGCGGGCTGCCGCTCACGCAGCAGCCTGTGCCCGTGCTTCAGCGCTTCGGCAACAGTGCTGCCGGCCTCACCGCTCGCCATCGATCCCGTCAACTCGCGCTATCCCCGGGAACCAACGCCCAGATTCGATGTAGCGGCAGTTCGGTACGAATTTCTTCCGGAAGAAGGTCGTAGACCGAGAACAATGCATCCAGGATTTCTTCGCGGCCCCAAAGCCGCACCCGAAAATAGAGTTCGTTCGTACGTTGCCGAACCGGGGCCCTGAAGTCTGACCAGGAAACAAGAAGTCCGTGCTCCGCATGAGTATCCTGAATACATCCCAGCAGGCCTTGGAGCGTCGGTTGATCGGCGACCAGGTCACCGGATTTGACCTGCACAACCAGCCGCGGGCCACCGAAACCGAGTGCCCCCTGTCCGGCGACTATATCCACGCCGCGGTCGCTCCCGGGGGGCGAAACGCGAACCTGATAGCCTTGCGCACGCAGGATAGCCGCGATCAGCTGGGTAAAGGCATGACCTGCGAAATTGGCGGCGATGTGCCTTTCGATGTGGTCACGCGCGATCTCCGTCAGATTCGTGGGGACATCGCCGGCCTCGTTAACGACTGACCCTGATTGGGTCTTTGCCGATGTCGGGACAGTGTTTGAAGGGCCGGGGTCCGTCCCATTTGCAGCAAGCGCGGCGAACCGCTTCGACGCCTCATTCCTGCTGATCTCGCAAACGGTTTGAGTCGCACCAAGGCTGTACAGGAGATCCTGCTTTACGGCGGCGCGCGGCAAGTCGGTTCGAATCCAACGCACGATGCGCGCAGGGTGGTTATCGGGCGTATGTCGATAGTTCCCGGTCAAGGTGCCGATGGCAAGCTGAGATGTCGTTTTCAAGGGAACGATGACGAGATCGCCTTCGCTCATCTCCTTGAGAAACTGATTTAGCTGAACCGCCCAATTGTGCAGCGTTCCCGGTTTTTCTTGTGGCTCGGCCTTGGTAAGGGCGGCGAGAATATCGTCGCGGCCGACCGCGCCGCTGATGTCGTCCAGCGTCCACCCAGTGATCAGCTCGCCGGTCTCCAGTGCATGGCTCTCCTGCTCTCCGAATTTGCCCAATCTAACCAGCCACGAGCGCACAGCCATTCCCTTCGCTTGGTATCCTTCGAACTATGCCGCGTCTTCGCCCTATGGTACAGAGAGCCCATGTTTACCGACATGAAGGAGGGCACCGCGCAGGAGTGGGCCCATATCGCCGCCGAGCATGGCAGGCACCAGCTCTCGGCCGCTCCGAAGCAGATCATGGAGAGCCTTGCGCGGCTCGACGCGATCGAGGTCGGCTTCGCGGCGACCCAGCTCACCCATTGCCTGATGGCCGGAACGCTCGCCCGGCGCTCGGGCGCCAGCGACGAGGAGGTGGTGGCGGCGCTCTGCCACGACCTGGGCAAGATTTTCTCGATCCCCAATCACGGGCCGATCGCGGCGGAGATGCTCAAGCCCTATGTCAGCGACGACATCTATCACGCCGTCTACTGGCACCAGGAATTCCAGGGCCGCTATTATTTCGAGCATCTCGGCAAGGACCCGGAAGGGCGTGAGCGGTTCAAAGACGAGAGTTGGTACGCCTTCGCCGAGAAACTGGTCGACGAATGGGACGCGCCGGCCTTCGACCCCGATTTCGACGTCGACAGCCTCGAAAGCTTCGAGCCCGAGGTGACCCGGGTGTTCAGCCGCCCGAAGGCGATGATCAGCTGAGCCAGACCGCGACGGCCGCTTCGTAGCTTCGCCCCACCGGCACCGACGAGCCGTCGCTCAGCAGCAATAGTCGGCCGCCGCCGGGCTTGGGCATGATCGTGGTGACGTGGGCGCGATTGACCGCATGGCTCTTGTGCACCCGCTCGAAGCGGCCGGGGAGGGTGGCGAGGAGACGGGCGAGGCTCAAAGTGGTCATCAGGCTGCGGCCGTCCTGAAGCACGACATCGCAATAATCGTCGGCGGCGCGGATCGCGACGATGTCGCTTTCCGCCACTCGATGGGTGCGGCTGCCGTCCTTCAGAGCGACGATCGGCTCGCCCTCGCGCTCGGCGCGGGCGAGACGCTCGGCCAAAGCCGTGGCCCGGCGGGTCTCCGAGTCGCGCTCGGCGCGGGCGCGGCGGAGGCTGCTGACCTGCTCGGCGACGAGCAGGACGAGCCCGCCGGCCAGGAACAGATAATAGGCTCGGTCCAGGAAGGCAGGCCCCTGCCACAACAGGAGCGCGATCAGCAGGCCGGCCGCGGCCAGCGCGGCCCTGGCGAAGGGCCGGCGATCGCGCAGGCCGATCGCGGCGGCGGCGGCGAGGGCGAGGGCGCCGGCCAGGATCGCGGCCAGCGCCTTGATGTCGTACCAGGGGAGGAAGACGAGGCTCGCCGCCGCCGCGACCGCCGTCGCGCCGACCAGGAGCCGGCGTTTCCCGGGTGCGAAACGGTGCGCGGCATAGGCCGCGAGCAGCGTCGCGGCGATCGCGGCGAGCAGGGCGATCGCCGAGACGCGGGCGATGTGCCAGGGATAGGAATAAGCGACGAAGGTGCGGCTGACCTCTGCGGCGAGCTGAAGCATCGCCGCGCCGGCGATGCCGGCCAGCAGCCGGGCGCCGCGCTCCTTGCGGTCGCTGAGCGCGGCGGCGGTGAAATAGATGAAGGCGGCGGCCAGAGCGCCGAGCATGAGCAGGGCCGGAAGATAATCGGACAGGCCCGGCAGAGTGGGGGTCTCATAGGGCCCGACCTCGATGACATGGACCGGGCGGCGCACCGGCAGCCAGAGATGCTGCGCCGACATCCGCACGGCGAGCTGGTTCGCCCCGGGCCGCACCAGCCGCTCCGGCACGACGAAGCTGGCGATGAAGCGGCCGGGCCGTTCGCTGGCGCGGTCCGGGCCGGGCACGCCGTTGCGGCCGATGACGACGCCGTTCCAGCTGACCTCCGAGCTCGCCAGCGCGATCACCGTCACCATCAGCGGGCGGGGGAGGGGCAGCGCCGCCGGGTTGATGTCGACATTGCTGGCGAGGATGGCGCCGGGGCCGGACAGCCGGACCTGCCTGAGATCGGCCGGGCTGCAGGCGGGGCCGGGCCCGGAAACCGGGCACAGCTCCAGCGGCCCGACCCGGAATGGGGCCGCGGCGACCAGGAAGAAGGCGGCGAGGGCGAGCAGCAATCGCATGCCTCTTCATAAAGCGGCTCTCGCCGACAGTCTCCGTCGTTCACCGAAGCAGACCGGCGTTGGCCGAGGGAGGCTCGACCCCGCCGGCGGCGGCCGCCAGCTCCGAGACATTCATTGACGGGAGGCCATCATGTTCAACCTCATCCTGCGTGCCGCCGCGGCCGGCGCCTTGCTGCTTTCGACGCCCTTGCCCGCCGAGCCGTCCTCGCTCCGAGTCGAGCCCTATGCGTTCCGTCTCGCCGACGGCACCGATCTCGCCGCCGAGCGCGGCACCTTCTCCGTGCCCGAGGACCGCAACGATCCGCGTTCGCGGCGGATCGAGATCGGCTTCGTCCGCTTTCGCTCGACCAACCCGCATCCCGGCGCGCCGATCGTCTACCTGGCGGGCGGGCCGGGCGGCTCCGGCGTGGCCACCGCGCGCGGGCCGCGGCAGCCGATCTTCCTCGCTTTGCGCCAGGTCGCCGACGTCATCGCGCTCGACCAGCGCGGCACCGGCTTGTCCAACCATATCCCGCCCTGCACGGCCGAGCGGAGGCTCGATCCGTCGCTGGTGCTCAGCGAAGCGACGCTGAGCGCTTATTATCGCTCGACGCTCGATCGCTGCGTCGCCCGTTGGCGCGCCGCCGGCGTGGCGGTGAACGGCTACACGACCGAGCAGAGCGCCGCCGACATCGAGGCGCTGCGGCGGGCGCTCGGAGTCGCCAGGCTCGATCTGTGGGCGATCTCCTACGGCACGCAGCTGGCGATGGCGACGATGCGCCTTCATCCCGGCTCGATCCGCCGGGCGGTCTTCGCCTCCGCCGACGGGCTCGGCCAGCGGGTCAAGCTTCCCGCGAATATCGATCCCGTCTTCGCCCGGATCGACGCGGCGATACCGGCCGATCTCGTCGCCACGATGCGCCGGGTCCATGCCCGCTACGATTCCGAGCCGCAAAGCTTCACGCTCGCCGGCCCGCAGGGCAATTTGACGTTCCGCGCCGATTCCTTTCCGCTGCGCATGATGGCCGGGATCGTGCCCAAGAACCCGGACGGCATCCCGCAGCTTGCCGGCGCCTATGCCGCGCTCGATGCCGGCCAGACGCAGCCGCTGGCGCCGCTCATCTACGGCTTTTTCTATAAGGACCCGCTGACGATGAGCGGGATGCCGGAGTTGATGGCCATCGCCTCGGGGATCAGCGCGCGGCGGCTCGCCCTCGTCCGCGCGCAGGCGCCGGGCTCGCTCACCGGCACGGCGATCAATTTCCCACTGCCGCAGCTCGCTGGGACCGTTCCGGGCCTCGACCTCGGCGATCGCTACCGGCGGGAGATCCGCTCGAACATCCCGGTGCTGCTGTTCAGCGGCGATCTCGACGTCCGGACCACGCTGGAGGAGCAGGCGGCGGCGACGGCGGGTCTATCCAACCTCCATCAGGTCATCGTCCGCAACGGCGGCCACGATCTGTTCGAGGCGCATCCCGACATTCCCGGGCTGATGATCGCCTTCCTCTCGGGCCGGCCGGTCACGGCGCGCGAGCTGACTCTGCCGCCGCCGGCGGCGAGCCGTTGACCCGCGAGTCCCGCTAAGGGACGGCTCCAGAAAATTAACCGTTAACCCCCGGTTGCGGAACGTGGTGAATCGTTTGTTAATCCGTTCCCATGAGTCGCTTGTCGCCGCTGATCGTTCGCCGCGCCGGCCCGCATGCCGGGACGATCCCGCTCGCCCAGCCCGGGCCGTTCGCCGGCACCGACGGCGCGGCCTGGCTCGACGATCTCAGGCTGTTCGCCACCGGCTGGCTCGGCGGCCTCGTCTTCTTCGGAACTTTGTTCAGCTGAACCGCTAGACCGTGGGCGGCAGGCCTTCGGTGTCGGGATGCTCGACGTCGTCGCAGGCCTTGTGCAGCTTCCACGCGAGCCAGGCCGAGATCAGGCACATGGCGGCGGCGAGCAGCAATTGGTCCTCGACCGCGACCCCGCCCATGGACAGGCCGATGGCGATCAGCGAGCCGATCACCATCGCGCCCGAATTGACGATATTGTTGGCCGCCACCGTGCGCGCCGCCTGCGATTTCGGCACGGTGGTGGTGAGGAAGGCGTAGAGCGGCACCACGAACATGCCGCCGAACACGGCGATTCCGAGCAGGGAGAGCAGGAGCGGCCAATTGCCCGGATGTTGCATGAACTGGGCGATGTCGTAGAAGCTCCCGTCGGTCTTGCCGATCCAGTTCGCGCAGACCAGATGGAAGGCGACGACGCTGAGGCCCATGGCGAGCACCGAGGGGGTCGAATAGCGTGCCGAAACCTCTCCCTTCAGCAGCCGGTTCACCGCCACCGAGCCGATCGCGACTCCGACCGAGAAGATGGCGAGGAACAGGCTGGCGACCGATTTGTCGGCGGTCAGCACGTTCTTCACCAGCGGCGGGAACTGAATGAAGAGGACCGCGCCGATCGTCCAGAAAAAGCTGATCGCGACGATGGCGAGATAGAGGCGGGGGATGTGAAGGGTGGCGTTGATCAGCCGGTAGGAGGAGCGGATGACGTTGTAATCGATCACGTGGCCGCCCTCGAGCGCGGGAGCGGGCGGAACCTGGCGGCCGCTGGCATAGCCGATCAAGGCGATCAGGATGACTCCCACGGCCGAAGCCTGGACCGAGATCACGCCGGCGAGCAGGGTGCCGCCCAGGATGGCGATATAGGTGCCGGCCTCGACCAGGCCGGTGCCGCCCAGCACCTCGTCCCGTTCGAGATGCTGCGGCAGGATCGCATATTTGATCGGGCCGAAGAACGTCGAGTGGACGCCCATCGCGAACAGAGCGAGCAGCAGCAGCGGGATCGCCACCGAGTGGACCATGATCCCCTTCCACGCCAGGAACAGGCCGCCGGCGCCGACCAGCATGATGCCGATCTCGCACGCCTTGACGATGCGGATGATCCGCGCCTTGTCGGTGGCGTCCGCGAGCTGCCCCGACAGCGCCGAAAGCAGGAAGAAGGGCAAGATGAAGACCGCGGTGGTGACGGCGCTGAACCAGGTCTCCGACGCCTCGTCGTTATAGACCCGGTAAACGACGAACAGCACCATCGCGTTCTTGAACAGATTGTCGTTGAACGCGCCGAGCAGCTGCGTGACGAACAGGGGGAGGAAGCGGCGGGCGCCGAGCAGATGGGTGGCGCCGTGCATCAGGCGTCGTTCGCTCCGATCGGTGAGGCGGATGCCTGGCCAGTCATTTCGGGTCTTCGGCATCCTTGTTTCATTGGCCTGTCGGGCGCCTCGCTCATAAGCTTTGCCCGCGCCGCCGCACAAGCCCGTCCACGCACGACGGGTGGGCGCGGCTTCCCCAACGTCCCGCTTTGGCGCTACAGGGGCCAACGCATGCTGACGCTGCCCAACCTGCTGACGCTCTCGCGCATCCTGGCGGTGCCGATCCTGGTGTTCCTGCTGTGGCAGCCGAGCTGGTGGGATTACGGAATCACCTTCGTCCTCTACTGTCTGGTCGGAATCACCGACTATTTCGACGGCTATCTCGCCCGGGCGCAGGGGGCGGTGTCGAGGCTCGGCCAGTTCCTCGATCCGATCGCCGACAAGATCATGGTGGTGGCGGTGCTGGCGATGCTGATCTCGACCCGGCAGCCGGACTCGGCGCCGGTGATCCACGGCATCCACATCGTTCCGGCGATCGTGATCCTGTTGCGCGAGATCGCGGTCTCGGGCCTTCGCGAGTTCCTCGCCGGGCTTCGCGTCTCGGTCCCCGTCAGTCAGCTCGCCAAGTGGAAGACGACCTTCCAGCTGGTCGCGCTCGGGGCGCTGATCCTGTCGGGCGCGGTGCCGCAATGGCCCTGGGTCCACGACGTCGGCCTGGTCAGCCTCTGGGCCGCGGCGGCGCTGACCCTGGTCACCGGCTGGGATTATCTGCGCGTCGGCCTCAAGCATATGGACTGAGCGCTCTTCTCGTCATTGCGAGGAGCGAAGCGACGCGGCAATCCGGCGGGCGCGGACACCTTATTGGATTGCTTCGCTGCGCTCGCAATGACGAGTGAAGGTCAGGCGGCGGCCTTCAAGGCGTCGGCGAGCATCCGGAACTCTTTCTCGCGCGGGCTGCCCTTGCGCCATACCAAAGCGATTCGGCGCGAGGGATGGTCGGCGTCGAGGCGGCGGGCGACGACCCGGGTGTTGTCGAGAATCCCGGCCGCCACCGCCATTTCCGGGACCAGGGTGGTGCCGAGACCGTTGTCGACCATCTGCACGAGCGTGTGCAGCGAGGTGCCGAGGATCGCCGCTTCGGCGCGAAGGTCGGGGCGATTGCATGCGGAAAGGACATGGTCCTTCAGGCAATGACCGTCCTCGAGCAGCAGCAAACTGTCCTGGTCGATCGCCTCCGGCCGCACCTTGTCCGGCAGATTCTCCGCGGCGCCGGGCGGGAAGGCGACCAGGAAGCGGTCCTCGAACAGGTCGGCCCGCTCGACGTCGCCGCAGGCATAAGGAAGGGCGAGCAGGACGCAGTCGAGCTGGCCGCGCTGAAGCGCGTCGCAGGCGGCCTGGCTGGTCTCCTCGCGCAGATAGAGCCTGAGGTCCGGCCATTGCTCGCGAAGCCGCGGGAGAAGCGTGGGCAGGAGGAAGGGGGCGATGGTCGGGATCACGCCCATTCGAAGCTCGCCGGCCAGCGGCTTGCCCGAGGCCCGGACCATGTCGGCCAGATCCTCGGTCTCGCGCAGGATCTTCTGCGCCTTGTCCGCCACGCGGTTGCCGAGCGGGGTGAAACGGACGACCCGGCGGGTGCGCTCGACCAGGGTGACGCCGATCAACGTCTCAAGCTCCTTGATCCCGGCCGAGAGGGTGGATTGGGTGACGAAGCAGGCCTCCGCCGCTCGGCCGAAATGGCCGTGGGTCTTGAGCGCCACCAGATATTGGAGCTGTTTCAGGGTGGGAAGATGAATCATCGCCTCACTCGATCAATGCGACCGATTTAATCCATTGGAACGATCAAGGCCAGCCCCTATATGCGCTGCACAATCTTTTGACGCAGTGCACAAAACAGGAGGAATTTTCCGCGCATGCTTACCGTTGGCGACAAGCTTCCCGAACTGACCCTGCCGGTCCAGCAGGGGGTCGACGCCCTGCCCGCGGGCGAGACGATCGACCTCGCCGAGACGAACGGCAAGTGGAAAATCCTGTTCTACTGGCCGAAGGACTTCACCTTCGTCTGCCCGACCGAGATCGCCGGCTATGCCGAGCTGAAGCGGGACTTCGAGGACCGCGACTCGGTGCTGATCGGCGCCTCGACCGACACCGCCCACGTCCATTTCGCCTGGCGCCGCTCGGACGAACAGCTCGCCAGGGCCGATTTCCCGTGGATCGCGGACAATGGCGCGAAGCTGGCCGAGGCGCTCGGCATCCTCGACCGCGACGAGCATGTCGCCTTCCGCGCCACTTTCATCGTCGATCCGGACAACGTCATCCAGCACGTGACGGTGAACGGGCTCAATGTCGGCCGGAATCCGGCCGAGACCTTGCGCGTCCTCGACGCGCTGCAGACCGACGAGTTGTGCCCCTGCAACTGGTCGGCCGGCGAAGAGGTGCTCAGGCCCGCGGCTTAACCCCCCTAAGCCCCCGAACCGCCCGAGACCTCGGAGGGGCGCGGCAGTCGCAAGGCGCCGCGCCCCTTTTCATTCAGGCACAAGGAAACGACCCATGTCCCTCAAGCATTTCGCCGACGCGCTGCCCGACTACGCCAGGGATTTGCGGCTCAACCTCGGCTCGCTGCTCGCCGACCAGACTCTGGGCGACGAGCGCAAGTACGGCCTGTTGCTCGCCTGCGCGCACGGCACCGGCTACAAGCCGATCGTCGAGGCGGCCGAGGCGGAAGTCGCCGGCAAGCTGGACGAGGCTTACGCGGAAGCCGCGCGCGCCGCGGCGGCGGTGATGGCGATGAACAACGTCTATTACCGCTTCGTCCATCTCGCCTCGAACCCGGTCTACGGCACGCTTCCGGCCAGGCTCCGGATGAACGTCATCGGCGCGCCCGGCATCGACAAGGCCGATTTCGAATTGTTCAGCCTCGCGGTCAGCGCCCAGAACGGCTGCGGCATGTGCATCGACAGCCACGAGCGGGTGCTGAGCCAGCATGGCGTCAAGGCCGAGACGATCCAGGCCGCCGCTCGAATCGGCGCGGTGATGAATGCGGTGGCGACCGTGCACGCGACTCTGCCGGAGACCGCGGCCGCCTAGGATTCGGGCCCGAAATGATTTACGCTCCGCAGGACTTGCGGGAGAACGGCCATGGGCTTCTGGCGCTGCGCAATCATCCTATCGTCACTAGCTTCGGCTTCGGCGATGGCGGCGGGGCAACCGACGCGCAGCGACTATGGCGGCGACTTCATCGTCGACGAAGAGGAAGAGGCCGACCGGCCGCGTCCCACCTGGCACCAGGCGACTCCCGACCAGCGAGCCGCCGCCGAGGTCGCGCTCGCCGCGTTCGACAGCCGGACGCTGACCCGCTTCGCCAGCGAGGACGAGTTCCGTCGCTATCTGGGGGCGGCGCTCGCCGCCGAGCGCGCCCGCCACGGCTGGTACGCCGCCTCGGGCCACATACAGTTCGCCCAGGCCGACACGGGGACGCAATCCGATGCGATCGAACCGATTTGCCCCGAGAGCGATCCGCAATGCGCGGCGGCTGCGGGCGACCAGGATGTCCTGGTCACCGGCACCCGCATCCGGGCGCCGTCGAACAGGTCGGTCGGAGCCGTCAATTCACTGCCGCGGCTCGCCACCGGCGCCGACAATCCCGACATCACCAACAACCAGATGCGCAATGTCGAGGAAGGCGACATCGTCAAGCAGATCGGCCAGTATCTGCTGGTTCTCCAGGACGGCCGAATCTTCGTGATCGACACCCGCGCGGGCAACGGCCGCCGGCTCGCGGTCGCCGAGCGGATGAACGTCTATCGCGATCCGCGCGAGAATATGTGGTATGACGAGATGCTGGTGTTCGGCGACCGGGTCCTGATCACCGGCTATTCCTACCGGAACGGCTCGACCGAATTGTCGGTATTCCGGCTCGACACGGCGTCCGGCCGGCTGGCGAGGCAGGGCGTATTCTATCTGACCTCGAACGACTATTACGATTCCAGCAATTACGCGACCCGGCTGATCGGCGACAATCTCGTCCTCTACACGCCGTTCGACGTCGGCGACATGACCCGCCAGACCTTCCGTTGGCCGGTGGTCCGCCGCTGGCGCTCCGACGACGAGCGCCAGGCCGACATCGACCACCGCAGCCGGCCGCTGTTCAATGCCGCCGAAATCTACCGCCCGGTCCGCCCGGTCGACGATCCGACCGTTCACACCGTCTCGGTCTGCCCGCTCGGCGAGGCGGGCTCGGAACGCGATCTCGAATGCCGGACCACCGCCTTCGTCGGCCCGAACCGGTCGCAATGGTACGTCACCGAGAGCGACGCTTATTTGTGGACGGTCTCGCGCGAGCTCGATTCCTACGATTCGCAGGCCTGCGACATCCCGCCGGCCTTCGCGACCAACAGCGAAAGCGCGCTCCTCTATCGCGTGCCGGTCGACGGCGCCGCGCCGGGCCTGATCGGGACGCGGGGCGTGCCGCCCGACCAATTCTCGCTGCACGCCTCGGGCGGGCGCTTCCATGCTTTGCTCAAGGACCGCCAGCGCGATTGCAACGACGAGCCGGACGACGAGGCGAGGCTCGCCTATCTCGATTTTCCGCTGGCCAGCTTCAGCCCGACGGTAAGCGATCTGGCACCGGCGAGCTATACGCCTCTGCCCGGCGTGAAGTCGCATTACATCGCCAATCGCTTCACCGATTCCTATTTGGTCTATGGCAGCCTCGGCCGCTACCGGCGCGGGCTTTCCGAAAATGCGATGCCGCCGGCCTATGTCGTTCCGGTCGATCGGCCGCGGGATGTGCGGGCGCTCGGCGTCCGCCACACCGTGATCCGCGCCGAACAGGCCGGCAACGACATCGTGCTCACCGGCTATCGCGATGCGCTCGGCCTGTTCGTCACCCTGATCGACCTCGACCGGCGGCCGCGGATCGCCTCGTCGATCCGTCTCGACCGGCGCTTCGAAAGCGAAGGCCGGAGCCACGCCTTCAACAGCCTGATCGAGGCGGACGGGACCGGCGTCATGGGCCTGCCGACCATCGGGGGCGAGACCGGCAGCAGCCGGGCGGCCTGGCGGAGCAGCGCGTCCGATCTCAGCTTCCTGACCGTGGACGGCCGCGGCCGGCTGACCCCGATCGGCGAGCTCGAGCGCCGTTTCACCTATCGCAGCGAGGATGACGACGAGGACGGCATCCCGGGCTACGAATGCGAGGTCTCCTGCATCGACTGGTACGGCAATTCGCGCCCGATTTTCACCGACGGCCGGATCTTCGCTTTGACCGGGACCGAGCTGATCGAGGGCCGAATCTTCGAGGACGAGATTTTGGAGACTCAGCGGCTCAACATCGCGCTGCCACCCCGCCGGCTAGCCAGTCGGTAAGCGCGCCGAGCGATGACCGAACCTCTTGGCGAGCTCATGGCCGAGGGCGGCGAAAACATACCCCAGAAGCGGGCGACCCTGGGGACGATCTGGTTCTGGTTCTCGCAGGTGACCTCGGTCATCGGCCTCATCAGCATCATTGACGATCTCAGGCTCTGGGCGCGGTTCGTCGCCTGGATGACGACACAGTTGCACAACCTCCT
>Ga0190274_10000198_pt1 | contig 40281 bp, 64 predicted proteins | sample Popmic531T_FD_133002 | JGI IMG/M metagenome (GOLD analysis project Ga0190274, IMG submission 133002) | Populus adjacent soil microbial communities from riparian zone of Yellowstone River, Montana, USA - 531 T | ecosystem: Environmental > Terrestrial > Soil > Riparian zone | place: USA: Montana... | reverse complement strand
GGCCGGATTCTCCACGTTCCGAAGCGTGGTGTATGGAGGTACGTTCGAAGCAGTGACTGTGTATGGTCTGGGCGTCAGGGCTCGACTCCCATTCCGCGTGTTCACTCTCACCGCGCCGAACCGCCTCGTGATTGACGTCGCCAACCATTGGTGATCGAATAGGAGTCTGCCATGCCGCGACGGGGCGCTCTCCCCCAATTCTGGATCTCGATCGACCCGGGTGACAAGCATGTGGGTTACGCGAGCTGGGACTACGAGGAGTGCTCCGCTGCTGTTGAGATGACCCCGGATGAGGTGGTCGATACGATATGCGACCTAGCCACATTCGGGGTCATCGGTCTGCTCGTAGTCGAGCGGTTCACCCTGTACCCCTGGATGGCCGCCCAGTTGTCGCACTCCGAGCTGTACACACCCCAGCTCATCGGGGCGCTGCATCACGTCGCACGACGCCACAACATCCCGTTCGAGAAGCCACAGGCCAGCAAACTGAACGATGTGTACCGGAACCCAGAGTTGTCCGGGCGGTTGCATCGGTCGATAGGTCACGGCAAGCACGCGCGGGATGCTGAGGCGCACGGGCTTAGGATAGTTTCCCAACTGGAGATGCAGAGAGCGGGTTACGCATGAGCAGGCTACAAGTGGTCGTGGGAGGGCAGTTTGGCTCGGAGGCTAAGGGGGCGATTACCGGTCGCCTGGCGCTGGAATCGGAGACGCCCCTCGTTGTCCGGGTCGGTGGACCGAACGCGGGGCACACGGTATTCGACGCGAACGCGACGGAATGGAAGCTGCGGCACGTGCCCGTCGGTTTCATCAATCCCCGCGCACACCTCGCCCTCGCGGCCGGATCCGAGGTAAATGCCGAGGTCCTCTTCAAGGAGATCAACGATTTGGAGGTAGCGGGCTACGACATCACGTCGCGCCTGCACATCGATCCCCAGGCGACATTGCTCGACGACAACCACATCGCGATGGAGGTGGCCAGTACCCTCAACGACCGGCTCGGCTCCACGGCCAAGGGTGTCGGTGCGGCGCGAGCCGATCGAATCTGGCGCACAGCCGATCTCGCCGGTGGCATCCTAAACCCCGTGTCCGTCACCGAGCTGATCGAGGACAGCTACACCGTTGATCGCGACGTCATCATCGAAGGCACCCAGGGTTGGGGGCTGGGCCTGCACGCGGGACAGTACCCATTCTGCACGTCCGGTGACGCACGGGCGATCGATATGATGGCGCAGGCTGGGGCGGTTCCGTGGCGATGGCCTGCCGACCGGTTGGAGGTGTGGATCGTCTTTCGCACCCGCCCGATCCGGGTCGCGGGCAATTCTGGGCCACTCTACGGCGAGACTTCCTGGAAGGAGCTTGGCCTCCCCGAGGAGTACACCACCGTGACGAAACGAGTCCGTCGGGTGGGCGAATGGGACCCCGAGCTGGCGATGGAAGCCCTCGCTGCCAATGGTGCGCCCAGCCAGGCGACCCGCATTGCGATCACGATGCTCGACCACCTGTTCCCCGACGTGGCCGGAGCAACCGAAATCTCCCAGCTGAGCCACGGATCACGGGCTTGGCTGGAGCAAAGGGAGAAGGAACTGGGCCTTCCCGTCGATATGGTCGGGACTGGCCCTTACACACAGGTTAGGATGGGCGTCAACCATGGGACTGCCTGAATGGTGGGTCGACTTGTCGAAAGACGACGTCGACGCCGCCGAGATCAAGGCCAAGGAGTACGGGTCACTCGACCTAGTGATCATTGGCCGCACATTGCGTGAGCTGATCGGAATCGGGCCGGACATCCTGTCCGACGCCGAGATCGGCATCATGTTCTACCAGCTCGGTAAGCTGGCTCGCTGCATCAGCGCGGTTAGTGGGGGCCGACGTCCCAGCGACGACACTTGGCACGATATTGTCGTCTACGGTATGATGGTCCGGCGTATCCGCGAGACGGGCCAGTGGCCGTGAACCGATACGCGCACCCGGTCATCGATCACGTTTGGTCGCCACAGGGAAAGTACGCCTACTGGCTACGGGTGGAATGGGCGGCCTCGACGGCAGCGGGTGACGCGCCGACCGCGAAGGCTCTAGGTGAGGAACTCGATTCGCATGATCTCGCGCAAATCGCCAAGTATGAAACTATCACCCGTCACGACGTGGGAGCTTTTGTCCGTTGGATGCGGGAGGTGCGCGGCGTTCCGCTTGCGCACTGGGGTCTTTCATCATCTGATCTTGTGGACGCGGGTCAAGCCCTGGCTGTGTCGGAAGTATCCGAGTGCCTGTGCCGCGAGGCTCGTCTTCTAACCCAATCACTGGAGCTGCTGGGGGTGCAACATGCCGATACGCCACGCGCTGCTCGAACGCACGGTGTATTCGCTGAGCCGGACGCTTTTGGGCGCCAAGTTGGTATATGGGGCGATCGCGTGGCGAAGGCGGCTGAACTGCTGGCTGGTGCAACTGGACCCGCCACCGAGATTGTACTCGGTGGGCCCATCGGCGACGCCCGAGTGCATGACCCCGTGCGACTTGGGGCTCTGCTCGGCTTGCAGCCGGGACGATACCGGAAGGCCCAGGCTAACGATCGTCAAGGCTTAGTCGGCTGGGCCGCCTCGGTAGCCGGGTTGATGGGAGCAGTCGAGCATCTGGCTCTGCAGGTGCGGTTAGGAGCCACCTACGGTGAGATGGCTGAATGGTTCGCGCCCGATCAGTGGGGTTCGACTTCCATGCCGCATAAGCGAAATCCAGTTCGCTCAGAGAGGATATGCGGTCTGGCTCGCGTGGTGCGCGCTCAGGTGGGCGCCTTGGCCGAATCTACAGGTTGGTGGGGCGAGCACGACATCAGTCATAGTTCTGTCGAGAGGATCTGTCTACCACTTGTCACCGGGCTTACTGGCTTTGCACTACGTGAGGCTATTGATATAGTTGCCCATCTCGTGGTCGCGCCGGATCGAATGCAAGCCCACATCGAGCACGCGGGTACCTGGGATCGCTGGCTAGCCGAGCAATCGGCGAACCCGGACGCCTGGGCCGACATTTACAAGGGGCTGCAGGGATGAGCTACCTTGTTTACGTCGCTGAGCCGATGGACCAGTCGCCTAACCGTATCCAGCACACCTGGCGGGCGCCCGAGGACTGGACCCTTTACCGGCCGAGTCAGGCATTCGCCGGACCGTTCGGACCCAACCTGGACGACTGCAACCGCGCGGTAATGACCACCATCGACGGACTGCTCGCCTTCCTCCCGGTGGGCGTTCCCACGATCGGGGTGCCAGCCGAGATCGAACACGCTCTATCCCACGGGATCCCGACCGCGATCGTCACCGATATCGACCGATCGGTGGCCATCCAGGGTTTCGCGGCGCGGGGCGCGTACGTCACGGATAGCGCGGCCGACGCGGTGAAGGTGCTGAACGAGGACCTGCGCCACGCGCCAAACAAGGGCGAGATCGGGTTCGTGCGGACTGGAGCCAACGCCGAGCTGCCCAGGCGCGGATTCAGTGACGATGTGGGGCTGGACCTGTTCGCCTCGGAGCCGATGCGGGTCCCTGTGATGCAGTTCCGTGACGTGCCCGCCGGGGTCATCTGCAATCTCCCGCCCGGAATGTGGGGCTACATCACATCGCGCTCGTCGACGATGCGCAAGCACCGGTTGTGGGTGACGCCCGGCGTGATCGATCCCAGCTTCCGGGGCGAACTGTTCGTTGGGATCTGGAACGTGGGCGGGGCGACCCACGACGTCAGGGTGGGCGACCGGCTCGGTCAGCTGATCCTGATGCCCGCGATCACACCCGTGCCGGTTTGGGACGTCGATGTGACCCCCGGGATAACCGCGCGGGGCGCGCTGGGATTCGGCAGCACGGGCGCCTAGTACCGGCCGATTTAAGAGCGGTCGCGGGGAGTCCAGCGGAGTACACCCGGATGGAGTAGTGGCCCCTAGCGGGGGGAGGTGAGAACATGAGCGCAGGATTCGAGCGAGTGAGCCGAGCCGTCAACGACGCGCTGACGTCGATGGCTGATTCGACGGTCAGCGAGCAGGACGTGGGCGACAACGCCAAGCAGTACGACGTCCAGGTCGGCGACGAGAATGTGGTCGTCAACATCGGCGGAGCAGTTGATCAGTAAGTCTGCCGCTTCCCAGACAGCGAGACCCCCCACCTCATCGGGTGGGGGGTCCGCTTGTCGGTCAGGCGACGAAGTTGGCCTCGGCCACGTCCATCGTCCGCGACTCGCCACTGCGGGTGACGTAGGTCACCTTGCTGCCGGCGATCAGCGCGTTGTACGTCCAGCGTCCGACCTTGATCTGGGCGGTGATCGCCGAGTGGGCCATCGCCGCACTGTCATCGGCGAACCGGGCCTGCAGGGTCCCCCGACGGTAGTAAAGGAACGGCACCAGCGCGGGGATGACCATCTCGGCGGCCGAACGGGCCGACATGATCTCACCATCCACGACGACCTCCTCGTCGTTGCGGTGGGCGGTCTGCAGGAGCGACTTGGCCTTGGCGTCGTGGCCGGGCGCCCAGGTCTTGGCGGTGACCCGCCCGCAGTTCACGCCGAAGCGCAGGCAGGAGCAGGGGGCGAGTGCGGTTTCGGTGGACTTCGACATTTTGGGTTTCCCTTCCCAGTGGGCCGGGGGGCTCCCCGACCTCGTAATACAATTATATCAGCTGAGAGGACCCCGCCACAATATCTTGGGATGTAACCCTTGCCACAATGTCCCCATCGCGAGGGCGTGGGTCGTTGAATACCTTCACCCGGATGTAGGCGGCGAACACGGCCCTACCCATGACGCAGGCGCGCATCGCTTCCATGGGATCCAGATCGTAGAAGACGATCAGACGCATGAGCAGCTCGATGGAGGGCAGGCGGCCACCGGTCCGCAGCTTGGACAGGGTGGCCTGCGAGATGTGGACCTCTTCCGAGACCACGCGATTGGTGCGTTTGGTATTCATGCTACCAGTATACCACACCTGCCTCGTTGGGCACAAGACCGACCCGTAGGGTCATACCTTTTTAAGACCTCGCGCGCACCCCTGGCATGGACGCGACTTGACAGGGGGTCGTTTTGTGTGGTATAATAGTAACATACAGGGCGAGACACGCCCTGCAAGGGAAGGGAATCCCAATGGAAACGCAAGCCCCCAAGACCGGTAGATGGGTCGCCATCACGTCGATCTGCCTGGCAGTCGCCGCATTCCTCGTCGCCTGCTCGGCGCTAGTGGTCGCCGTGCCGCATCCTGAGCAGTACCGGGTGGGGACGGTCCCCACGATGCCGATGCCGATCGTCCCACAGCCCGCTCCCCAACCGGCCGCGCCGGACCTGGCCTGGGACGTCGAGCACGTCTACAAGGACGGCCAGTACGAGGTCGGTAAGGACATCTACGAAGGCAAGTGGAAGACCGCAGGCAAGGTCGATGGCCCGATGGGCTGCTCGATCCACACCCGAAACGCACAGGGTGGCACTGCTGATTTCAAGTACGGTGACGGCCAGATGATTGTAGACGTGCACAACGGCCAGACGGTCGAGGTGCGCAGCTGCCAAACGCTCACCCTAGTTTCACCGATCCCGAAGTAAGACAACCCCCGCTCCCCGCAGTCTGCTGACCTCACGGGCTCGCCCCCGGAGGTCAGCATGTCTGTTGTCGAGTGGATTGCATTTTACGTGCTGGTGGTGATGTGCCTGGCTGTACTAACGGGTAATATATTCCGCTTGCGTCAAGGCCCGGTGTGCTGGTGTGGCCACCGGGCCGATGCACATTGGCACTACCGACCGGGTACCGACTGTGCCGACTGCGACGAGTGCCGCCAATTCCGGTCGGTGGACCATGGGTAGGCACAGCGCGCCCCGGTTTCACTGGATGCGGGGATTCGTGACCCTAATCATTTCGCTGATCGGAATGTTCGTCGCGCTGTTGCTTGGCGCGATCTTCGCGCTGGCGGGATTGATGGCCGGGATCATCGGCCTGCTCTTGATGATCCTCTACCTAGTTTCGGTGATGGTGTTCTTTTGGGAGCTGGTCATCCACGAGCCCGATTTGAAGACGATCAGCGAGCCCGAGCACGCCGAGGAGGAGTGGATCACCGAGGGCGACTGGGTCAACGACGATTCCTTGTCAGCAACAGTACCACTACGTATAGCATCAGGCAAACCAGCGACCCGACCACGACGATGGACACCAGAATCAACAGGTCTGTCGGATCCGGCGTGGGCAGGCTACGAATGACGCCGCATTCCCGATGCCAGTCCCGGTTACTCTGGACTACGCAGTACTCGACGTAGCCTAGCGGAGGTTGTAGATGTCGCACGCGGGGATCGTGCCCGGGTTGGCGCGGGTTCCTTCAATCGTAACCACGCGCGTGCCGTCGGGTAGCTTCATCCCGATCTGACAGTTGTTCTTGACGACCCCCGGCTTACCCGCTGATCCGAACATGAACTTGGCCCCGCCCTTACCGTCGAGCGCGCTGATGATCACGTGACAGTCGCCCCACGCCGTGGAGAAGCTAGCCCACGCCTCCTTGGCGACGTTGCCCCCGGCTTCACACGTCCGCTGACCGTGGAAGTTGTTTTTCCCGCCAGCGGTGTCGAAAATGATCAGCATCTGATTTTCCTCGTCGTCTGGGAAGTCGAGTGGCGGTGGGGGAGGTGGCGGTGCGACAGGTGCGCCCGTCGCGCACAGTCGACGAAAGGCGACCATGTCGAAGTTGGGATCGATCTTGCGACCGGCAGGGGAGCAGATCTCTTTGTGGGCGACGATTTTATCGATCGGGAAGCGATAATAATCGCTCAGGCACCGGCACATCTTTGCGAAATTGGAGTACTGCGGTTCTGGCCAACTAGATACACCTGTCGCCTCCGCCTCGATCCCAAGGGCGTGCGAATTGTTAGCCCAACTAGCGTTGGTCGCACCCGCATGGTAAGCGATGCCAGCCGCGATAATATAGACAGTACCGTCTCTAGCGAGATACAGATTGCATAGAGGCCCAGGTAGACCAGGCCGCCCGTTAACGCAAACATTGAGCGACGGAGTATTCCCGGTCGCCGGACCGGCTGTGTGGTGGCAAACCACGCAAAGGGCCGTCCCTGGTGTTCCGTGTCCACGTCCTTTCCACCCTCCATACTCGACTACGGGAAGACCCGAGCCCGCGAAGGCTCTAGGGAGGTCCGTCCACATCGCCATTCTTACGCTTCTCTTTCTGATCTCGGAAGAACGCTTGCGCCCCCAGGGTCACCAGCACACCGAGTGCGGATGAGCCGAGCGCGAGGATCGCTTGCCGATCTTGATCGGTGGTGGCCAGGGTCGGTACGCCCACGATGATCATCGCGGTAATGACGATCAGCGTTAGCGCTACCGTGAATAAGATCTGGCCGGTTCGCATTATGATCGCAGCCAGGCCGCTCGGAAGTGGATCGTCTGGCCCAGCGGCTCAGAGTTCTTGGCTAGCTGCGAGTTGTGCCAGGCGTAGACCACGAGCGGAGTAGCCGCACCGAATCGTCGGGTAAACGATACCGTCCATTCTTGAGTGGGTCCGGCCGGACCGCCGGACGCGCTCACCGTGTTAGCCAGGACCGCGCCCGCAGTGAAGCTACCCGCGAACCGGAATGCCGTGGTGCCGTCAAGGCCAACCCAGATACCCGCCGAGTAGCCGTCTTGCAGACCGTTGAGCCGGAATCCAGCATCGATCGCATAGACCCCGTCGCGGTTCAGAAGGAATCTCGCGTCCGGAACGGCACCAGTTGTTGAAGTGCCCTTGGTGACGTCTGATGAAAGTTGTGCCGCAGTCGGGAACGCTAGCGGCCGGTCCCCGTTTGGGGCTATGGACTGAACCGCCCCGTTGTAGTACTCGACTTCGTGGCTGGTCCACAGGTTGCGCGCGATAGCCGACTGCACCACGCTCGTCGCGTTCGCCAATAGGCTCAGCGTAGCCAGGAGCAGCGTGCCTGCCGGTTGCGCTGGTAGCGTCGGAGACGCGGCCGGGGTCCCGGCCAGCGCGTAGATTTTGGGTCCGTAGATGGCGCCCGAATAGTCGGCGTCGTCCACCGCCATCAGGATCAAATCGTATCGGGGTAGCGACGATACGGGCGAGATCGTCACGTTGACCGCGGCGTCGCTGATCACGGCGTAGCCACCGCCATCCGAAGCCGGAGTCGGGACGATGGCTCGACCGGGCGACACCTGCACGGTCATGTTGGGGGTGCCCTGCTGGCTCGTCAGCAGACCAGATACGATGCGGCCTACTCCAGACAGCGGGTCCGACGATACGTCGAGCAGCATTCCGGCCAGCAGGCGATCGTCGAGCGCGTTGTACGCGGAGTTCTGGAGATATAGTGCCTTGAGCGTCATCGGCCCCGACCGCCCGGCACAACGCCCTTCAAGAGGGTGTTGGCTCGCTGATCGCGATGGAAGGCGCAGATCGGTTTGCCGTTGACCAGCTCCACGGCGTCCGTACTCAGCGGGTCGTGCGGCGGGTTGGGGTCCTTGGGCCGGTCTGCAGGGTCGAGCTTGGCACACTCGGCGCACATGAACACGGGCGTTGTCATGATTCTCCTATCCGGCGATCTGCTGACGCAGAACCCAGTCATCGACTACGTAGTTCCACGGGATCGTCGTACCCGAGCTGTCATTTGGAGGAGAGCCCGTTACCTTGAGGTAAACCCCGAGGTCCACGGCGACGTCGGAGAATGCGGCACCCGTGGTGCCAGCTATCGGGGTGATGGCGTTAGCAGGCAGGTTTACAGTCGCGACGTCGACGTCGGTGATTATGCTTGCTGCGTTGCGCCACCAGACACCCAGTTTGGCTACGGCTGGAACGCTGCACCTGACCGCCACTTGCGCGTTCCACTTGGTATTGCCGCCCGAGACCCCGGCTCCAACCGAGCGTACTTCGCTCGACAGACCGGTCTGCGAGATGCTGGTCGTCTTGGTGAACGTGGCGCGGAGGCGCGCGTCATAGGGCCGGGCGTAGCCGTAGTAGTTGGGGCTAGTGGTCGGACCGGGACCGATGATGAGCCCACGGAACGTGCCATCCCGGATCCGGTCACAGATCCCGGCAACGGCAATCATGTTGGCAGAGCCCATGAGATAGCGGCCTGGCCAGGAGTAGCGGATCAGGTCGGGGAACTGGCCCGAGCCGGGCATCGCCGCACCGATGGCCGGAGGGGTATTCACCGTGTGCGCGCCGAAGATCGCGGAGCCGCCTTCGGACTGGAACCAGTGCTCCCAGAAGATCAGCAGATCGCAGAGCTCCCAGTCACCTGCGATGGTGTTAACCGCATCGGCGAACTGGGCGGGATCGTACCAAAGTATGGTGCGCTGGTTACCGAGCAGCCCGTCGAACTGGCCCTGAAACGCGTGGTCGACGTTGTCCGAGCCGGTCGACGTAACGTAGCTGCCGTCGCCCTTGTAGGTGCGCCAGGCGTACGGGCTGACGTCGAAGGAGTCGCGCTCTCGGTTGACGGTGAGCACGCCGGGCACGTGACTCATCTTGTAGGACCACTCACCCGAGATGGCGTCGGGAGTGCCGACCAAGATTCCGATGTAGGGGACCTGCCAGCCGTCTACCCGCTTAGCCTCGTAGCCCGGGTTCGGCAGTAGGTTGGGACCGGTAACAACGGCAGTCGCTCCCTGGGCGGGACGCGCGGCAGCCGCTAATCGACGCTCAGCTGAGGATAGCCGCTCCTCCGTGCGAGTCAGCCACTCGGCCAACTCCAACGATCGCGCTACTCGGGTCATGGGTCTCCTACATCGGGATGATTACGTTACCGTCAAGCAAGGCCGGAACCATGGTGATAGTGACCTCGTCCATCTGGCCTGCGTTAACCGAGATCGCGGCGATCCGGAGTTGGAGGTCGTATCCGTCGGTGAATGTGGCGCCCGGAGGCACAATTAGGCGGCAATCATCACCCACCCCGTAAGATCCCAGGATCGGGTCCTCGTCCGCGTCCGGACACTTGATCTTAATGGAGAGGATGACCCCGCTCCTAGCGGCTTGCTCGGCCCGAGCCTTCTCATTGAGGGTCGCCTGGACACTGATATCGGTGAAGCTGAGCGCGTCCTCCAGCCGAACCCATCCCGCGCCGTACATGAACTGGGCCTCGTAGGAGGACATCAGCGGGTTGGATGCATCTGCCGGGTTGGTCGATGTGCAATCGATCCACGTGGTGGAGGCCGCCGCGTCCTCCTCCCAGCTATCAATCGAGCAGTTCACTCCAACGATGAACGTAAGGTGGCTCTGGGCCAGACTGCGTCCAAGCCTGGGGTACCCCACCTCGAACCGATCAGACCAGATCCCATTGGCGTAGATGGGGCTGGATTTTATGTCCGGCCCGTTAACGACGCCACACAGGTTGCGGATCATCTCGCCGTAGGACTTGCGATCGTAACCGTAATAGGTGCGGTCGCGCTTCTGCCCAGTGTTGGCGTTGCCGATGGTGGTCACGCCGAGCGCGCCGTAGGGGTCGCGTTGCGGCAGGTCGATCAGCGCGGCCAGGATCGCGGCCTGGTCAATCTGGGTGAAGATCATCGTCTGGCGAATCCGACGTCGATCCCAGTATGACATGATCTCGTCGGCCCGAATCATCATCAGGCCCTCGGCATTCCAGGACCGTTTCCACAAGATCCCGGACCAGATGGGGATCGAGCCGCGTAGTACACCGATCATCACCCGACCGGGCAGCATGGTGTCCACGAGTCCGCCGTCGAAGACCGGGATGGTCGCCGTCAGCGGCCCGGGGGAGTTAATCCGCGCCTCATAGTTGAGATCCGACCAGGGTGCGGTCGCCAGGACCTGTTTATTCTGAATCGCTCGTACGATGAGCGTGGTGGAGGTGCCGCTGCCGAATCCGGTCATAGAGTCGCCGATCGGGTCTCGACGAAGCAGGTACCACTACCGGCCTGGGCGAACAGCCGGATGGTCCAGGTGCCAGGTGGGATGACCGGCCACTGGGCGCCAATGCCGATCAGGTCACGACGCTCCACTCCGTTTAGCAGCACATGGTAGTCGCGGGTGATTTTCAGGACGTCAGCCGCTCCGAGCGAAGCATTGATTGGGAATAGGCTTTGGCCCACCACCTCGATCTGCGGGTTGAGAAGCACCCCCGTCAGGGTGCAGTCAACCGGTGCGGGTACGTTGCCCGTGTTGGTGAGCAGGGCCTGGCTGACCATCTGGCTCGCGGGCGGGTACTGCCAGCCCTTCGGCGCTATGTAGTTCGGTGCACCGGAGGCTAGCGTGTAGCCGCGTTTGTAGGTACGGCCCGTCAACCGCGCGGAGCCCGCAATCAGCATCGCCGATTGATAGTCGCCCGTGTACACCCTGGGGTCGGGGCACCAGAATTGGAGATGGATCTCCCCTAAGCGATGATCATAGCCCATCTCGCTGGGCATGGCCGATTGGCGCAGCTTACCGTAGACGGTACGTCCGTCTGTTAGGACCAGCGACTCCACGGCCTTGCGTGAGGGACCCAGCACGAACAACGCGGCTCGACGCTTGGCTTCCAGATCGGCCGGGTCGTCACCCCGAATGCCGAGCGAAAGCATGATCACCCGAGGCCCGACTTGATCGGTACCACTCCAGGCGCCGTCGATCTGTGGCCGGTCGACGTCCGCCTCTTGGATGTTGGGGAGTCCGTCGATTCCGTCGATCGCGATAACCGGATAGTCGGTCCCCGGACCGAAGAACAGCGACCGCCACTGCCCTTGCTGAGTAGATCTCATGAGTACACTTGCGCGGCGACGAGCACCAGATCAAAGAAGTAGACGGCGATCGCAGCCGCCAGCAGAGGCAGACCATAGTGGGCAACGGGATTAGGTCGAGACGCCACGGCCGCCGCACCTACGGCTAGCAAGAATGCCAGAATCGTCAGGATGATGTGAAGTGTGTACACGGTTCCTCCTAAGCGGGGACCAGCCCGCCGATCTTAGACGCCCACTTGATGGCGTCGCTGACATCCTGGGGCTTGAGCTGCGTACCAAAGCTCCGAGCGTCCACGTTGAACGTCTGTCCACCAATCGAACCGCTGATTTGGCCACTGGAGCTGACCGAGCCGGAGACCTGCTGTCCGCCGATAGTCGCCGAACCCGAGGCGCCCGACTTGGAGATCTGGGCCTTGACGTTGCTGATCGCGCCTAGGTCCAGATTGCCCAGCGCGGTAGCCGCGTTGGCTGCGGCCTCCTGGCCCTGCGCCTGCAGCATTTGCGCGATCTGCGCCATCTTAGCCTTGAGCTTCGGAATCAGGGAACTAATCCCGTTGTCCAAACCCTGCATCACCTGTACGCCGATGTCGTGCATGATCCCCGACGGAGAGTGGATGTTGAGCGCGCGGCGCACCGGTTCCGGAATCAGGTTGGTGAGATAGCTGACAATTTGCGGTCCGAGTTGTTGCAGCCCTTGCAGCAGACCCTGGATGATTCGGTTGCCCATGGTAACCATTTCGCTGGGCAGATTGGCCAGCGCGTTGATGATATCGGTCGCCAGCTTACGAGTCGCGGCGACCATCTGCTCGATGGGCACCCGGATACCGGCCGGTAGCGCGTTCCAGGCGTTAACCACGGCGTCGCGCAGCATCCCGGCGTAGGGAGCCAGGGCCGCTTTCACCTTGCCGACCACGGCCCCGGATTCGGCCACCAAGGAGCCGATGGCCGAGACCGCGCCGTCGCGAGCCCGGTTCCAACCGGTGACGATCGAATCCTGCATGATCTGCGCGTAGGACGAGAGCCCGGCCTTAGCTTTACCCGGCAGTTCGTTGACCTTGGTCCCGAAGGTGTCCATATCGGTCCCGGCCTGGACCAAGGAGTTTTTCATCTTGGTGCCCCAGGCACCGATATCGGTGCCCGCCTGGACCAGCGAGTCCCGCATCTTGGTGATCCAGTTGTTGACCGCAGTACCGAAATTATCAAGATCGGTAACGGCCTGGCCGAACGACGTCGAGACCTTGGTCACCCACGCCTCGATCGCGGGCCCGCACCACTCGATGAACTCCTTGAGCTTGGCGAACAACCCATCTACGATGCGCCGAAACGTCTCGCTATGGTTGTAGGCGACAATGATTCCGGCCACCAAAGCCGCAATCACCGCGATCACCGCACCGATCGGGTTGGCGATCATCGCCGCGTTGAGCGCCCACCACGCTGCGGTGAGCAGGGAGATCCCGTTTCGCACGGCGTTGACGATCAGGGCCCCAGCCATTGCCACGTTGAACGCGATGGTCTGAGCGTTCAGGATGCCGATCACAATAAGCACGGCGGCAATGGCATCCTTCCACTGCCAAATCGCCGTGACCACGCGAATCGTTACATCGACGAACGCGGTAATCGCGTCCACCACCGGCCCGACCGCCTGGAGCAACGCGAGGTAGGCAGGCGCCAGTTTCTCACCGAGCGCAGCCTGAGAGTTTGCGGTCTCGGCCGCGACCCGCTTCTGGCTATTAGCCACACTATCGGACGTTCGAGCGAAGTCGCCCTGCGCCTGGCCCGTCTGCTCCAAGATCAGCTGACGGGTCGCCATGACCTCGTCGCCCTTGGTAATCTCATCCTTGGTCGCCGCCAGGCCCATCTGTAGGGCCTTCTGGTTGACCATCTCCTTGTTGATCAGTACGCCGTAGCGCTCGATCGGGTCGTACTCCCCACGGAAAGCCGCGCCCAGTGCAGTAACCGCCTCGTCCGGGGTGGTCCCCGCAAACGACGCCATATCCCCGGCTAGCCCAGCCATCTGAGTACTGAAATCGGCTAGCGGCTGACCGGTGAGCTGAGCAGCCTTGCCGAACGTGCCGAAGGTATTGGCCGCTTCGAGTGCAGCCGAGTTAGAGAGACCGAACGATTTGGCCGCGCCCTGGGCGAATTGCTCGACCGAAGCGGACTGCTCCCCGAACTTGACACCTGTGACACTGATCGCGTCCTGGAGCTTGGCGTACTCGTCGATCGATCCGGTGACGAACTCGGTTACCTTTTGTCCGGCTGCGGCTAGCGCCCCACCAGCCAGGTTCCCGACCGCGCTGCCGAGCGCAGAACCGATAGCCGCTCCCCGTCTGGTCGCTTCACCCTGGGCTCGGTCCATTTCGGACATGTCGAGCCTAAGGCGACCGACCAGATCGGGGAGCAACGCCATTAGCCGACTCCAGTCTTCTTACGGTTGAGATCGTGAGCGACCGCCATCAGCCAGCCCGCCGATCCCTGCTTCTTACTGGGCTGAGGAGTGGCGTGCATTGCCTCGGGCGACTCCCCCGTATTGAATATGCGATGCTGGGTGACCAGGGCGAGTAGCTGTCGTGGGGTCATTTCTTCCCACTCTTCTTGCGAACGACCAAGGGTGACGGTGGCGATGTAGTACCATTCGCCGAATGGGAATCGGCCCGGCGTGTCGCTCGATTCGCCGGGCGCAGCTGAGGGGTGACACTCTCACCACCCTCGGCCATCACCTTCTCGCCCAGATCGCCGAACGCGTCGGTAAATGCGATGGTGAAGGCCTCGACCACGTGCTCCAGATCGGCTGGTCGCAGTGAAGTGGCCAGGGCGCGCCTCGCCTCGGGTGTGTCAGCGAACACATGCAAGAGGCCCGCGTGCAAGATGTCCATCAACATCTTGACCACGGGCTTATCGAGCATCACTTGGCCCGCCTCGTTGGTGATCAGGGCCTGCATCGCGGCTACCGAGCCAAACTGGGCTTCGATCTTCTCCAGACTCAACATGGAGTAGATCAGCTCATATTTCTCGCCGTCGATCTCGATCCACTGGCCGGAGCCGTTGGAAGTACCAGGCATAATTTGCCTTCCGTTAAAGCAGCCTGCGTGCCAGGGTGTGGCGCGCGCCCTTAAAAAAGGGGTACTACTCGCTGTCGTCCGGCGTCCAAGGCGCAGGCGCGGTGTAGGTGTCTAGGATGATCACGTCGAGCCAGGCTGTAGTGCCAGTGGGCGGGTTGACGTTGACCTCGCCGGTGACCGTCTGGTAGTCCTCCTCGGCCGCGCCGATCTCGGGGAAGCCGGACAGCGAACACTTGGCCATGACGAACGCGACCGCGCCACCGGGGGAGTCGGATGCCGCCGAGATGGCACGCATGCCGAACGACAGGGGGAACGCGTTCGATTCCAGCGACCATCCGGTACCGGCATAGGGCAACGTCTTGTCTTCGACTGCACCACCCAGCATCACGGCCAGGTTCTGCAGGCTGAGCTTGGCGTGCTCGAACGCTGCGGTCAAGCCAGTGATCATGGACTGCTGGTCGATTAGCCGGTTGTCGCCGCGTAGCTGCTTGGTGTCCATGTCGCCCGAGATGGCCAATGACTTGATGCCGGGGACGTCGAACCATTCACCATAGGTGATGGCCGCGCCCACGTCATCGGTGAGCACGCTGGCGATCTGGCAATGCTGTACGGCGTATACCTTGGTGATGCCCTGTTCGGCGATCGGGGTCGGAGTAGTCATGCGCGCCTAACCTCCTATTGGGTGGCGAAACGGGATACGTATCGCCTATCGATCTCGATGGTCACGATCGTCCTACGCAACGTGCCTTGCGGACCAGTGGACCGCATGATCACGCGTAGGCCGTCGACGTGGTGAACCCAGGTAGGCAGACGGGTGTGCTGTAACGAGTGACAGATTTCGTCTTCTAGCGCGTAGTCCTCGATTCGGGTACCGTCCGGTGCCCGCTTCGCTTGATATACGTCGAGCTGGGCCTGTTCGCGAATCGCGTCCTCGTCCGATGCGTCGGTGTCGCCGTGGCGCAGGATCTGCCAGGCCACGCCTTCGGTCACTACCACGAAGGGTAGGTGGGCCTTGGGCGGGGCGACGTCGCGGAACACTTGCACGCCAAGCCCGAGTTGCTCGATCACGGTTTTGATCGCGCCGCTCAGCGTGGCGTTGGACGAGGTCATTTCAGGCCTTGTGTCATTGTCTTTACCCAGGCCGCAATTGCGGCTTCCATTCCAGGCCGCATGTGCGGCTGAGCCCGTGTGTGCCGCGTGCCGAACTCAACGTGCGGCGCGTATTCCACCCCATTCTCTAGAATGGCCGTGGTATCTTCATGGCGTCCAGTAATCCCGTTTCGGAGCTTACCAGTACGTACGGGCGCACGCGCTTTGGCTTCTCTCTCCGCAAGCGCGGCCACGTCCGCAATGTTGCGCCCGAACTGGACCTCCCACTCTTGGAGGTGATCCACCACAGCGCGTGCCCACTGGGCCTCATTGACCCACTCGATCTTGGCAGTCATTGCTCCGGCTCAGGTGGCGGCTGCGCCCCGAACGGCAGATCGGGCGGGTCGATTTGTGCCGAATGTACCTCGGCCGGCACGTCGACTGTGTACCAGTCCGGGTAGGTTGACGGGTCGTCCTGGTCGACGTATCCCCGTTGAACTGGGGCCAGCATCGGCTCGGTTGCCACGTCCACCGAGGACTGCTGTGCCTTGGGCGCTTCGGCGGCTTCGTGCTTCGGCTTTGCCATAGTTATCCGATCATCACTCGGTTGGCCTTATAGGGTTCGAGCCAGGCGTCAACGATGGGATCGCCTGTGGTCCGGTCCCCTGCGCCGCGTTTCTGTGGAGGTGAGGGATCGGTCTCGTCTTGCGGGTTGGAAGTCGGGGGCTGACCCACGGCCTGACCTTCCGCGTCCGCCTCGGCGGTAAATGCGGTGGGACAATAGATTCCGGCGAGTCGAGCCGTGGCGTGCTTGACGCCCTCGGGCACAGCCAGCTCGCCCAGCGTCACCTCGACCAAATAGCTGCCGGGTAGCAGTGCGGGTGCGATCCAATAGCGCTCAGGCAAGAGGGTGCCCTCGGTTACGGCAGTCACGGGACGATTGAAGCGACCCAGCCCGTTGTTACCACAGACGATCTCGATTGTGGTGTCGCGCGGACCGAACGCCCAACGGCAGTAGTCGTCAACTACTCGGGAAGCCGTTTCAATCGCCGTGGTAATCTCCTGGTCGGTCCCGGTCGCTCCCGCTGCTTTCGCCAGGTCGATCGTGCAGTACTGCATGTTTGTGTCCCTCACACGTGCAGTTCTCGCCCGGACTCTTATACTTCTTGGGCGGGATGGGGACCCGGTCGGTCGGGCCACCCATCCCGCAGCAACGGCACTCGGTCATGCCACCTTCACGAATGCCGGAGGCAGGTAGACCGCCAGCTGGCAACGGGTCTCCGCGAGGAGGACCAGGATGTTCTTGGTGAAGTTGACGTCGTGGGAGTCCGACATCAGGATGCGGACGCCCGGCTTACGCCACAGGGTGGCACCTTCCTTGAATGCGCCGACCAGTGCAGTGCCCGCCGCGATCGTGACCGTCGGCACCACGGGCAGGCCCCAAACACGGGGCTGCTGGAGTGAGGCCGGGTCCTTCGTGAACAGGAACGTCCCCGTGGTCGTGTCGCGGGTCAGCTCAACGCCCTCCCAGTCGATGGGGTGCATTACCACACCGGATGGGCTGTACTGGGCGATCTGCACCTTGGTGATCGCCTTGCGGATTGCGATCAACATCCCGTCGGGGGCGACGGCCTGGGTCTGGATACCCGCCGTGTTGAGGATGCCCCGCATGTTGGGTGCGGTGCCGTTACCGGTGAGCGTCTGGGCGTCGACTCGCTTCTCGACACCCCACGTCAGACGACCCTGGAGATACCCGACAAGCTGCGCGTCATCTTCAGCAGCCTGCCGGGTAAGCGGCACCCAGTGCGCGATCGTCGCCAGCGTGGCGCTGTTGACGGCAAATGCGATCGCGGCTTCTGGCTTGGGCTGACCTTCCGCGACCTCCACTGCCGCGTTGGTGAACGATGTCTCGACGACCCACTCGATCACGTTCGACGTCGCGGTCTGCTGGTCGACCAGATCGGCCACCATGAGCGGCGCGTCCGGGGGACGCAGGATACCCGGCTTACGCGCGGGCTGCGGGGGGTTGGTCGTGGTGGTGACCAGGGTGCGGAGATCGGTCGCGTTCGGCAGGTGCAGCACCTCGGCCGAACCGTGCATTCCACCCGCGCGGTAGCTGTTGGCGCCCGCGATGAGCTGGGCGCGCCAGTCGGACGGAACCTCGGGGGGTGTGTCGTCGCGCTCCTCCTGGCGCTGCTGACCGCGCGGTGGGGTGGTGTTGCCCTGCTCGGGACGCCAGCGCTCGACCACGGTCACGTTGGCCAGCCGCTGCCTGCGGGCGTTGGTGGCCTCGGTGACGGTGTTGCGCCGTTCGACCTCGGCGGAGATCTGGTCGGCGCGAGTTGCGGCATCCTCGTTCGCGTCCTCACCCGCTAGGGTTTCGAGGACCTCGTCTCGGGCTGCCCGCAGCTCGGCGTCGGTGAACTGGGTGTAGTCAACTGCCACTGGCGCGGAACGCCAGTCGGTGGCGCCGAACGCGCGTCGACGTGCACGCGCGATCTGGGCCTCGGTAATCTGCCTAGTCACGGTCGTCCTTTCAGAGTGGTGGAGCGCAAACGGAGTCGCGCAGCGGCGACCTGACGACGACCGGTGGCAGTTGCCGATCGTGCGGATGTGAGTTCTGCGCCTGGCACCGCAGCCATGCGCGCAGTGATCTGTGAAACTTCAACTAGCTTGACCGCTACAATGCGGTTAGGCTTGTCCTCGTCGAAGATGGCCTGACGGAAGCCTACGCTCAGCGCCGGAGCGGAACCGCTGAGTGCCTTGGCTCGACAATCTCGACCGTCGGCGGTGTCGTCCCACCAACCCTTGATGTACAGCCCGTCGGACCGATCCTCGCCACTGAACGTACCAGCGGGTACCGTCGGATCGTGCATCCAGCAAAGCGCGTACAGATCACCGTCGAGCCCACCGGCCGCCCAGGCACCAGGAGCGAACTCGGTGCCGTAGGCATCCAGGGTATTTGCCCTACAGGCCCATCCCTCGAAGTGCGGGCCGGAGTCATCCCCTGCCGCACGGACCTGTAGGTCGGCGAAAGCTACGTTACAGTAGCGCTCAGATTGGATTTCCATCCGGGTCTCTACCATTCCATTCATAGACGTGACCCTCGCGGGTGCGCGTCTTGGTAGAGCCCGGGACAAAATCAGTCACAACAGCAGTGTCTCGTGTTCGTAGGTAGGTCCAGGTCCCCCATCGGCCTACGGCTAGTTCTAACCGTAGGGGCAGCGTACCGATGTGTTCCCCGGTCTGGCCGTCAAGCGGTCCGTCTCGGAGGAGAATAGCGGTGCCTTCCCGGTTGCCAGTCATCGGGTTGGCAGGAATAACGAGCTTCACGGGGCAGATCCAATCGGCAACGGTAGCGGATGCCCGTTGGAGCGAACGGGCGGCGCTTGGGCGCGCTGTCGATATGGAGTCTGCGTAAGGACACCCGCGCCTCCCGGCAGGGGGTCACGACCGACCTCTGCTCGGGCTTCGTCGATTGTTAGTACATCGGCATCGACCAGCAGGACCGCACGGGTAACCCGCTGATCGGCCGATTCTTGCAATGCTTCTACGTGATCCGTGTTGAACTGGGCAGTCTGTTGGGGGTTGGGCACCGTCTGCAGGTCGATTTCGGAAGCGACGACCTGCAACTTGGGGAGAATTGTGTCCGACCAGAGCGTAGCCCGTGAGGCTGCCCTATTTTCGTAAGTAACCCCTCCCATCAGGTAATCGCGCGGCACCCCGAAGGCGATCATGATTTCCTCGGCCGTGCGAATGCGCGTGTCTAGGTAGCTGACTTCTTCGCTACTGAACGAGATGCGATCGTACTTCGACTGAATCGGCCCGCTCAGGACGAGATGGCGACCTGCGTCTTCGGGTCGCTCGTGCCGCGCGGCCAAATCGGCGCGGACCTGCTTGTGCGTCTCCTCGTCGACGTCGCCAAGGTAGACCACACCGGCCGGTGTCCCGCCTCGCGCCATCGTCGCGGTTTGGAATCGGCGACTGTAGTCGTCCAGCTCCAGCGCGAAAGAGGCCGCCTTCAAGGGGGGCAGGCAACCCCAGGCGTCGTCCGGGTCTGGATAGCGCAGCCACAGCATCTCATCGGGCAGGAGTGCACCCGTCTTGCCACCATTGCCGTGAACCCGGTAGCCGACCAGGACCTCTATTCCCTCGGGTCCGGTGTCGTCAATGATGGGCTCGACACCCCAGCTTGAATCGAGGATATGCAGGCTAGCAACTGGCCCGACTCCCGAGTCGCCTCGGTCCATAAACACAAAGCATTGGCCTTTGGTTTCAAGCCGAAGCCAGGCCATCTCGCGCAGGACCCTGGCTGACATGTAGCTGTTGGGCGCATGGTTCCAGAGTTGGACAATATCGTCGTCGACCGGCTCTTCGTCTTCGTTGACGATCTCCAACGGACAGGTTGCTGCGTTCGACGCGATCGCCACGATACAGCGGTAGGCGATGGCCGAATGGCGCCAGTCTGCCGGATTGCCCTCCGCCAACCACTGGTATAGGCCATCTGGACCCATTGTCACCTGGATGCCCGTACTCCCGGTGACCGGGGGATTGGGTGCACCACGTGTGGACCAGTTTCGCGGCATGGATCGACGCGCCCAGCTACGTTTCGCCTGGTCTGCCAGCAGGCTTGCCGCGCCTACGAACGCGCCGACCCAGCCTCCCCCGGGCTCAAACGGGGAGCTTCTATCAGGCGACATCCGCCATCCCACGCCTCCGGAAGAATAGGTGAGTCATGCCCCAAACTAGCGCATCGAGACGATCGGGCGACATCTTGTCTTCCGGCGTCCACGTGGTCATCTGGTCTTCGAGTGCGTGATGAATTCCAACGTGGTGACACAGTCCCTGTTCGTACAGGGTACTCACCGGTTCAGCTCGAAGTCGCTTGCCCCGACTTGCAGTTACGGGCTTGTACCTCACTCCTCGCGGCAGACGAAGGGATTCTAGTGTGGCGCGGACCATCTCGCCGCCATTGTTCACTTCGGCGACGATATAGCTTGCGCCCCAGGCGCTGGCTGCTTGAATTACTGTCTGAGCCCAACCATGGGGGGTATAGTGTCCGCTGAGATCAGCCAACACGAAGCCTTCGTGGTCGAGACGGCCACACACCATGATGCCCGTCTCGTCGCCACCATAGGTCACCGCCGGGTCGACGGCGACCACGATTTCCATCTGCTTGAAGAACGGCTCGACCATTGTCAGCTCGGCGCGGTGTTCGTCGAGCAGGGCGATCGTCCACAGTGCGCCCTCGACCTCGTCGAGGAACTCTCCCTCTAGCTCTTGGCGGCCAAGCCGAGTGCCCTCGTACTTGCGGACTACAACGTCCTTGAAGACGTGGGAGAGGTTGTGCAGATTGTCGTACGTACGTCCGGACGTCGTGATCGTCGTTGGGGAGAACCGAAGATCGCGAATCTCTTTACGCGAACGCGGGGTTGTGGTGATGATGCAGCGGGGATCGTCGCCCAGCCGCAGACCTAGCCGATAGTTCGAGATCACATCAGCCAAGTTGTAGAAAGTCGCCATCTCGTCGATCCACGCGGCGTGATGCTGAGGACCGCGCAGTTGATCCGGCTTCTCGGAGCTGTAGCAGTACGCTACCGCCCCGTTGTGGAATACTACCCTCCGCTTGGACGGCTGGTAGTCGGGGCGCTCCCAGCTTGGGAAACAACCCAGGATCCCCGACTCGCCCTCCACCATAACATCGCGCACGTCGGCCGCAGTGCGACCAATGAGCGCGATTCGACCCTTACCGCCGAGCTGACCCACCTTCTCGCGGATGAACTCGGCTCCGGTACGGGTCTTCCCCCACCCGCGCCCCGCCATAATCAGCCACTCTAACCATGGAAGAGTGACCGTGACAGGTATGGCCTGGCGTGGATCACGCACCTGTCTAGGCAAGTCGGGTGGGGGAAGCTGTGTCCAACGGGCGTGCGGCATCACATACTGGCCGTGGGGTCGCCCGTCACATCCCATTCGATCGCAGCGCCAGGTGGTTCGGCGTTTCTCGATCGCCTTCTCTAGCTGCTCCTTAAGGAAAGCCTTACGCTCGGGATCCCAGGAGCGCCAATCCCCACCGTCAGGGCCGTAGCCCTCACGCCAAGCACCGCGCTCCTCGTCACTCATTCGATCGACTCGGCCTCGCCCTCGGCCTCGATGAATTCGGCCTGGGCGTGCATCTGAGCCATCAGCTGCTCGATCTCGTGGTCGAGCGCGCCGGAGTACTTGATTTCCAGCTCGACCGGGACGTTGAGTCCCAGGAGCTTGGCCCGTGCTTCGAGGTTGCGGATCCACATCGCCTGAGCCGTCATCTTTTCGGCCAGGGTCGTGCTCGGCGATTCAATCACCATCTGGTTGAACCGCTGCATCGCGTCGAGCCGCGTGGTCTCCAGCTTCCTCGCCTGGTCGCGGGTTTCCTTGGGGATGCTGGCCTGGATGGCGCGTCGGATCCGCGCTCGCACCGTGGGGATGCTGACATGCTGGATGTCGGCGATATCGCGGTAGCTCCAGTGCGCCAACCGCAGCCCGAGGGCGTCCTTCTCAGCCTGCACCTGAGTCATTAGCTCAAGTTCACGCCGGGGATTCTCGGGGTTAGGAGCCTCCGGATAGTCGCCCATACCGCCATTCTAGCACGCCATTTGACGCGGGCACAAGACGCGCCCCAGCCAGGGGTGCGCGCGCGGATCTAAAAAGGGGGTACGGATCAGCCCCCCGGGTTGCCTACCATGGGGTCCGAGGGGCTGTCCGCATCCCGCACGTCAGCAGCGCTACCAGACGGGGGACTATCCGGGTTTATGTTCCCGGAATCCTATCGGGTCGGGGTCTCCGGCTCGGGCAACGTGTTGTCCACGTGGGCACCCTCGTCCGTGGTCGGCTGCGTGGTGTCGGTCTGACTGGCCACGTCCTCCAATCGGGTGACCAGCGGCGCGAGTGCGTCGCTCACCGTCCGCAGCTTCTCTTCCAGCTGCGCCTCAACGTCGCCCGAGGTGATCGCCTGGTCAAGCTGCTCCTTGAGCCCCTTGATGTCATCGGCGATGTCGTTGGTCGCGGTGTTGATCTGCCCGATCTGTACCTGGATGTCTTCGAGTGCTGTCATGATCTGATCTCCTGTCTGTTTGACGAGTACCATCACTGCTGCGATGCCGGTCAGCCGAAACCAGCCGGATTCCACTCCCATAGATACCTTTCTACTAGATCCACGGCAGACAGGCTTTATTCGTCCGGGTCTCGCACCACGGTCACGCCGCGCCACTCGTCCTCGGGCGGCTTCATCTTGTCGATCAAGTCTTGGATAACGGTGGAGTTGTCCGCCACGCGAACTTCCGGCTGTCCCATCTGTGCCAGTAACTCCCGGTCGAGGACGTACTGCACCTCACGCCGCAAGTCGTTCATGATGCCCTGCTTGGCTCGACGCTCGCTGCGCCACCAGGCGGCGAACACCTCGTTTTTCCGCAGCTCGCCGATGCAGGCGGTGACCAGCTTCTCAGCCAGCGTCATCTCGATACGTTGTACCACTAGCTTCTCCAGGTCGCGATGATGTGCGGTTTCCGCACGCTTAGCCGAATGCGGATCTTCCACACCTTGAACCAGTGCGTGACATTCACCATTCGTACTCGCCCCGCACGTAGCGGATCGCGTCGATCCAGCCGTTGGCATACTCGCCGAGCGGGGTCGACGGATCCATCGGGAACCGGTCCCTCGCCTCGGTGATTAGGGTGTCAGTATCGATCTTGCGCTTGGCCGCGTCCGCTAGTGTGTGGATCGCATTGGCCATCGGGCTATTGAGGTGCGGGTAGCTATCGGCCAATCGCACCGCTGCCTCCACCTCCTCGCGGTTCACGGCGACCACCGGATGTGGTGCCAGGCGTCGTCAACCACGAAGTTGGCCACGGCTCGGTACTTATCCTTGAGCCAGTCCTCGCCATCGCGATCGTAGCCCACGGCCAGAGGCACAGTCAGCTCGGACGTGCCGATGGTCCTCGTCTCGTCGGCGATCGTTACCGTGACCGTCAGCTCTTTCATCAGTTGCACTCCGCCAGTTGGGCCAGGTGGCCGGGGCAGACCCAGGCCGCGCCTTCCCCGTTCCACGCCATCTTGGCCACGGCCAGCTCGCCGCAGCTCACCAGCGTGACCCGGGTGTAAGCGTCCAGCATCTCGACGTCGCAGATCGGGTAGTACTCCACGTTGTGCTCGGTAACATCGGCGAACAGCGCGAGGTGGTGAGCGCACGCCTCGTCGTCGTACTCCTCGCCCTCCCAGTGGATCTTGCCCGCGACGGGCAGGCCGCACTCGTGGCCCGTGACGTTTACGGTGCAGGTCTTCATTTGGGGTTCCCTTCCCTCTAAACTTCCAGTATACCAGGCTGGGGCCACCTGCGCAACCCCAACCCGGTATGTCACTGGTTACACCGGCAGCATGCCCGAGCGGTCGAACTCCATCGCCCACTGCATCGGGCTGCACGGCGTCTCGATGGTCGACTCGCAGCGCCAGATCACGAAGTGCGAGTCACCCGACTTGGGCACCTCCACCGTGACGGACAGCTTCTTGTCGTGCTTGGTGCAGTGACCGACCACGGTCACGGCTTGGGTCCACTTGATGTCGGTGGCGTTCACGCGAACGGGTAGTGTGGGCACGACGGCCAGTGACCGCTTGCCGCCCCGCACTTGTCGCAGTCCAACAGTGTCATTGCATTTCCCTTCCTCGTGCGCGGCGATTACTTTGCCAAAACCCGACTGCCGCGCTTACAATCAGGCCGACCCAAAACCAGGGGTGCGTCCACATTCCCGTGGTACCGATAACGACCCCACCGCCCAAACCGAGCAGATAGGCGACGGCGATACCGAGATAGCGGCTCACTTCCATTCCGTGGCGTCGTCGCCAACCGTCTTAGCCAGGGCCCTCTGGTAGCCCTGGCAGTCGATGTGGTCCTCGATCCGGCGTGGCACGCTGACGTTCCAGCGGCCCGACTCGGCGAAGAACTCCTCCACGCTACCGCCACCGAAGATGTTGATGATGATCTGCTGCGCCATGTTGGCGTCGGTGACGATCTCGCCCTTGCGCGTGATCTTCAGTCCGTACGTGGCCATTTGGGGCTCCCTTCCCGCTGTGTACTACCATTATACCACACGAGGGGACCCCGTGTCAAACCAGCCCGCGTGCCGGTGTCTGTAAACGTAGGGGCGCACGCGGCTGGGCTCGCGATCCTCCAGTCGATGACGCGCCTCCCAGTAGTCGACGCGGTTCTGGAGAGTACGACGGGGGAGCGCTTCGAGCCAGGCCCACTCCTCAACTGAGATACCGTCACCGATGTCAGGCACGACGACTCCGAATCGGCAGGATCACCTGTCCCGCGTCGTTGAGGTCCATGTTGGGGATCGCGTTAAGGATCGCGATGGTGCCTCGGGGGCTCACGTTATCCCGAACCAGGATTCCCCAGCGGGGGCTGACCCGGGCGCCGAGAGGTACCCACAGGCGCCAGCGCTGCGAATTCCAGACCGGCCATCCGGCCGACTCCCAGCCACCCGGGTCAAACGGCATGATCCTCTCCTAGCCTCGATACTTGTAGTCGCGCCGCACCATCTCACTGTCCCAAACGTGCCAGCGCCAGAGATGGGCGTCGCGTTGGGTGATCGTCCAGACTTCGTGCGTCTCGCCTCGGATCTCGACGCCATCGGGCACGTCGATCACGCTGGTGACCACACACTCCATGCCGACCGTCGGTTCATCGACCAACAGCAGCTCATCCGGCGTCGCGTCGCGCTCCATCCGGATGTACTTGCCGATCAGCACTGCGTATTGCAGAGCCGAGACTCGAATCACCTGGTCAGCGACTCGCATCGCGACCATGGCGTCGAGAGAAGCCACCCGCAACTGCCAAGCGGCGGCATCTGTGCGATCGTTGGCCAACATCTCTGTCACTTCGCGGATACGATCGCCTGGATCAGTCATGGGCGCGCCTCTCCTTGTCCACTTCGGGGGAATGCGGAGCGATAGGCTGTCGTGCCCACCGCTCCGCACGTCGTGACAAACCAGTCTTGCGCAGTTGAAGCGAATGCCGAGGTGAGTAGGTCGGTGCGGAGTTGGGTCTCCTGACTCGCCTCGCCCAGTACCTTCCCGGTGTCCGGATTGACTATCCGTACCTCGATTCGTACTCGATTACCGTTCATCAGGCGCCAATCACCGCCTCCTGCTGCTCACTCATAGGCGATCCTTCATCGATCAGAACCTGTAGCGCTTCGGCCTGGGACAAGCTACCCGGGTACCCGGTCGGTAGGTCGTACCAACGGCGAGCCAGTTTGAAGGTGCCGCGTGCTCTCCGATCGTGGCGGGTCGCCCCGCACCGACCGCACTGGAAGTCCTGGGACCACAGTCGCAGCCCACCCGCAATGATGGGTAGCCAGCCGTAGTCGATCCACGGGTGCCCGTACGCGCGGCACCGTTCCATCTCCTGGCCCTTGATCTTTGACCGTTTAGCCATTCCCATCCTTCTCTTCGTCGAGTGGGACCGTCGGGTAATCCGCATCGGTCATCTCGGGGGTACGGTTCAGGATTTCCCAACGCCATTCGACGTCGCCGCGCTTCCAGGCTTCGTAGGCCCAGACCCAGTCCTCCCAGCGATCGCAGGCGCGTTGACGCCAGGTGCGCTTGGTGGCCTCGTGCCGAATCATCTCGGCACGAATGCGCGAAGCGTGGTTACGCTTGCGCCAGTGGTTGCCTTCCTTGCAATCGACGCACCCGCAGACACAGCCAGTTCGGCCGTCGATATCCTCACTCACGGCCTCGATACAGTAACACCAGTCGTAGGCCCGACCGGTGGCCATGCTCTGCGAGCCAACCCATTTGATTGGGTCAATACGCTCACCCGCGCGCTGTTGATTGAGCGCGTGCTGAGCCATGTCCTTAGAGCCCACCCGCTCGATTCGGTGGGGCATGAACCGATGGGCCGTGATCTCCATGTCCCACAACCGGGTACTCCGGTTCATGGGCGTGATGCCGTGCTCTTCCAGCCATTCGCGACGTGAGCGCTCGGTCTTGCTGGTGGGCGCGTTGGCGCCTCGTCCGCCCCAACCCCAGGCCATCACAGCCTCCAAATCAGCAAGAAGATGGCGACGGCCACGTACATGATCAAGGCGGCGCGCAGCATTGGCCCTAGCCAGCGGGTCATCACAACCCCCTCAGACGAGTAGATACAGGACGTACACGGCCAGCACCAGGTAGCCGAGGATCACGAGGCTGATGGCGGCCCTAAACCAAGGGGGTGCGGGGTCCTTCGGCCTGCAATGGTCGAACCCCTCGCAGCCGTAGCAATCGCACGGGCAGCTGCTGTCGTCACCATTGCAGAGCCGAAGTCGCCGTCGCATCTATCCTCCGCCACACCTTCGCTTGACTGCCTTGTCAATCTTGGCTCGCGCCTTGGCCTGCTTGATCTCCTTGAGCGCTGCCGCCCGCTTGGCGTCGAGGGCGGCTTTCGCCGCCGCTCGCTTCGTCTCATCCACGGCGACGCTGCTGTCTCACCGCCTTGTCGGCCTTGCTGCCAGAGAGCTGCTTGTCCTGCTTGGCCTTGGCTGCAGCGTCCGCGTCTGCGTCGGCCTGCTGGCGCCGAATGCTGGCGCTCACCCGGCCCCGCGTGCCCGTCGCGAACTGGGAATCCGGCTTCACCCACTTAGGCATGACTCTGGTCCTCCAACTGCCGCATCACGGCGTAGTCGGCCATGAGGGCGATCGCGTGGCTGAGGACCACCGTGTCATCGATGCCCTCGGGCCAGTTGCCCATGGCCCGACCGCGCATCGCAATCAGCGCCTCGCGCAGGCCCACGATTCCCTCGGGCGAGTAGTCGATGCCCTCGACCTTGGTGCGGTCAGCCACGTCACGCCTCCTGGAAACCGGCGTCGGCCGTGTCGTCGGGCTGGGCGGCGACGTCGGCGTCGGTCAGCTCCTCGTCGGCCTTGTGCTCGACGGCGGTCTGCGGAACCGTTGTGCCCGCCTCGGCGTCCAGGATCTGGAGCTTGGCTGCGCGGGACTGGTGGGTGACGTGGGGCAGGAGCTTGGGTGCGACCAGGCGCGCGATCGCGTCGGCGGCCAGCTCCACCTCGCCCGAGAGCTTGATCTCGGAGCCGTCGGCTGCGGTCACGACGGCGTTGTCCTCGGGCACGAACGAGAATTTCACGTTCCGGCCCTCGCGCCACGCCTTCTGGAGGATGCTCTTGAAGCGCGCGTCGTGACCGATGCTGAATCGCGACTTGGTGGTGAGATCGCACTCCTCGCCCGCGATCCGATTGCACATGCAGAGCCGGTTGCCGCCACCGTTGCCCTTGGGCGGCGACCAGCGCATGGTGTCCCAGTCGAAGTCGCGAGCGTGCAGGGCCTTGACTTCCGCGTCGCTCAGCTCGTTCACGTCGACGGCCTCGTCGGTGGCTGGTGCGTCGGGGAACACCACAGTCCCCTCGTCGGTGGCGCCCGGGGCGGTGTTCCAGTCGGGGGTGTGCTCGACGGGGACGCCCAGCATCTCCTCGTAGGCGGCGCGCTCGGCTTCGGTGGCGTCCTGGTCGATCGTGATGGCGCTGCCATCCGGGTGCAGTGTCTCCTGCTCGGCTGCGGCTTCGGCCTTCTCGCGGAGCTGACGGGATTTGGTGCTGCGTGGCATTGGGATTCCCTTCCCGATTCGGGGCCTGGATGGCCCCACAACTACAATTATATCACGCCTGGGCCCGAGACGCAAGTATCTGGTCGGCCTGGACCAGCTGACGTCCCAGCCCATCAAGGGTGATTCGGGCAACGTCGATTGCCTGGAAGGCGCGTAGGTCGCCCGACGCGTAAGCTGAACCGGCCGCCTCCTCTAGGCAGCGCCTGGCCTCAACCAGTGCGGTCCTGGCCTGGGCGATTTGGCTTTGCGCTTCGACGGGTACCATCTCGACGAGTCTCCCTCTGGTGCAGCTCCAGTAATGTGGCTTCCGTCCCCATTATCGTGAGCTGGACCGCGTAGATTTGGTGGGCAGCACCCTGGTCGCCGTGGTCGGCCAGCACATCGTCGTACGCTCTAATCAGGTGATTCTTCGCTTGGGCCAGTGCCTCCCGCGCTTGTCCCAATTGGGCTGTCGTTGTCGTCGCATCCACAGTCGCATCTTTCGGCAGACAGGCCGTGCTTTTCACAGGCAGCGGCCCCGTGAGCGCCGTGCAAGCGGCAGTCGGCCGCCCACAACATCAGATTTCCATCTCCGTCAAACTCACAAGTGCAGCAATAGCAGTTGTTCTCGTCAGCCGCCTGATGGATGGGGTTGGTGCAAGGGCCGTCCATCCACAGTGGCTGGATCACCTGGACGAACAGATTCCAGCAACGGGAGACCGCAGCGGCGGCCTCGTGCTCGCCCTGATCGTGCAGCCGGTTGTTGATCTTCAGGATGGCGTAGCTTGCCATGTTCGCAAACGCCTTGGCCTCGGCAGCGAATGCCTCGTCTTGGCTGATCTCCCTGATTAGCGCCATAGCCTCGTCGGCTCGCTCTTGCGTGGTGCGCTCGTCGTCGCTCATAACAGCGCCCTCACTTTGCGAATCAGCTCGCCCTTCATCTCTTGGTAGACGTCGGGATCGATGGCGTCCAGCTCGTCGCCCACGCCCTTGCGCAGGTGCAGATCGGTCAGGATGGTCTGGACGATCAGCTCGGCTTGCGTCATATCGGCTCCAGTGTGCGTTTGTAGTCGGCCAGGTAAGCGATCACCCAGCTCAAGGAGATGGACCATTCCAGCTCCATGTCACGCAACGCTGCCAGGCGCAGCAGGATCATTTGCTCCCGGATAGCGTCGACTGCCTCCGGTGTGTAGACGATCCCTTGCACTCTACTCATCGCGACTCCGGTACTCTGCCATTGCCGGATACGAGGCCGCGATCTGCTCCAGGCGGACGCGCATCTGCTGCACTTCCTTAGCCTGAGGGGTCATGTTGACCGCGACCAGGCTGTGCGCGAGGGCGCCCAGCTCGGTCATGATTTCCTGACAATGCTCGGGTACGTCGGCCATCAAGGGCTTACCTCCTGCGGACGTTGCGTGCGCGGAATGCGGTGGCCAAGCACAGCACGAACGCGATCACCCAAAATATCGGGCTACTGGCTGCCCCAGCGATGGCGGCAACCGCGCCGATCACGATGCCGACGAAAATATCAAATGCCTGGCGGAAATCGAAGATAACCATTGGGCTTCCCTTCCCTGGCTGGCACCCAGTCTACCACACGAGTTGCCTGCGACGCAACCCTCAGGCGTACTCTCCCCTCAGGCGATAGAGGCCCTCGTCCACGTCCAGCTCGAAGTAGCCGAACACCTGCATTTCGCGCACCAGGTCCCGGGGCAGCTGCACCATCCAGTTGCCATCCACGCCTCCCTCTTCCACGAGCGCGATTCCGGTGCCCCTGACGGCCTCGGTTGCGACGTCCTCTTCGGTGACCGGCTTGACGCCCTTGCTAATGCTGATCTCGTACATTTGGGGGTTCCCTTCCCTCGGTGCAAAATACAATTATACCATATTAGGTACCCTCCGCACAATATCATATTGGGTTAGGTTAGGTTATGGTAAACTGCATGTGCAAAGGGTGGTAGAGGACGGGGGTTTCACTTCGTTGGTTTGGCAAATGACGCCGCCCCCCGCCAGGAGTGCGCGCGCCCCTGCCGCCCGTAGACAACCCGTCCGGGCCCCCGTCTGAACCCCCCTCGAATGCGGCTGAGCGCGGGAGGATGCGCAGCCCGGTACCCCTCGATTCGACGGCCCCTAACGGCCGCCCCCACCCCGCACTAGGGCCTATATACGGCGTCCGGAGACTATCTCTCTGCTCCGACCATATATAGAGACCAGTGGGGGGTGGGGGGCGCATTAAATTGGTACCTCCGTCGTCGTGACCCAGGTGATCTCCACGCCGTCCCATCCGCGCTGTCTCATGCCGCCCCGCTCACGGGTGTGGGCTTTGACGACGGATCCTCCGTCACCGTGCTGCAGAGCCAGTCTGAGCTGCTCAAACAGGGCCTGCGACGTCTCCATGAATCGTTCCCCGTTGGCGTGGCACCAGCTCCGATAGACGGCGTAGATGTCCGAAGAAGCCGACCAGAGACCCGGCCCTACGGCCAGACACTCTTCGATAAATCGTCCCAACTGGTTGGATTCCCTTAGGTACTGCTTAGTGCCTCCCTCAATCCGCGCACTCACTGGCAAGAAGCGCGATTCAAGATACTGTCGAGCTCCCTCGACCAGCCAGCGCAGTACTCCCGGACCCGCGAGCACCTCCGCCATGCCGGTGTTGCGCACCGCGTCTGGCACCCGGTTGTCGAACGGCACCAGCCGCATCCTCCGGTTGAAGCCGTCGCTTCGGTCCCGCACCTCGGGACGATTGTTGCCGTGGACCACGAGCAGGAACTTCGGGGTGACGATCATCGGCTTGCCGTAGTTCGGTCGACATGGGATACCGTCCCCACCCGTGATCGCTTTGAGTCGGCCATCGTTCCAGTGAGTGCCTCGCGCCGGTTCGGGACAGACTACCAGTCGGCGTCCTTCGAGCGCGACCAGGTACTCGTCGTGGATCCCGCCGCCCACACCTCGGCTGACGATCAGCTCGACCGGAGCCTCGTACCCATAGTCGCCAATGGTAGCCAGAATCGCGCTCATCATGGCCGACTTCCCGTTGGCGCCTCCGCCGAACAGGAATGCCATGATGTTCTCGTCCACCTTGCCGATCATCGCCTGACCGAGCGCGATCTGCAGCCAGCGCGCCCACTCGACGTCGCCCTTGCCGCACCAGAGGACGAATTCCTCCCACTCGCTCATATCGGCTGATGGATCGTAGTCCGTTCGGGTCACGTGAGTGATTCGGTCTAGCGGCCGGTGCTCCCTCAGCAGACCCGTCGTCAGATCCACCGTCCCGTTCGGGCAGTTGAGCAGGTACCGGTCCGCATCAAAGTCTTCGTTCTCGACCCATACCTCACCCTTGAGAAACTCCCAGGCTCCCCTTAGAGTGGTCCAGGTGCTGAGCGTGTCCACTCGCTTAGAGATCGCCTTGGCCTCGCTTTCGCTGTCGCTCAAATGCCAGGCGGACCACAGGGCCTCGATCGCCTCTCCCGTCAGCAGACGTAGCCGATAACCGCTCATCTTCCATCGATTGCCGGTCCACTCGTACCAAGCGCCTCGCCGGTCATTCCAGAGTAGTTCGCCTCCCGCGATCGCGGCAATCAGCCAGCCGTTGTTGAGATCGTTATTGACCACAGCGCTAGAGTCCGAGAACAGGTCGGCCGGATGCCGGAACGCTGACTTCACGATTCGATTAATATCGTGCTCCGGCTTGGGACCGTGCATCGGGTAGGCCAGCGGTGAGGCCGCAGCCGTGGTGAGCTGCTCGACCACGTACTCGAACGAGTGGCCTTCGCGTCGGAGCAGCGACGCCATTCGATAAAGCTGGTTGTCGCGCTTGTGCATCACCTGGCCGAGATTGGCGATCGCTGCCTTCGGCGAATGCGCACCCTTGCCGACTGCTCCATTTCGCGCCTGGACTAGCCAGAGTGGGCCTTCGACGGGTTGGCGGTTGTTGCGGACTGTGTATGCACCCTCATCGGTTCGGCTGGGTGGCAGTACCACGTAGGCTCCACCAACCTGGACATCGATGTTGTCGTAACCGGCAAAGTCCTGGATTTTGTGGTCGCTGGTTCCCCAGTTGCTGGGCTTCCGATACACGTAGTGCCAACCGCCCGACGGGGTGCTGTGCTCACGGGTCGGGATGAGGTCGTCGTAGTCGGCTTGTAACCGCTCCAGAGATTCGGCTCCGCGCTTCTCGTCGCGGATGTCGATGTCGATGACGAGCCAATCCTCGCCGCACAGTCCACCGATGTTGGCGTGTGGCCACTCGAACCACCATTCGCGGATGAGATCCACGTCGGTCGTGGCGCGATTCGGCCAATCCCTGATCAGGGGTCGGGTTTTACTGCCAGGCGCCAGCGGGAATACCCGCCATCCTTCGAGCGCTCTGGCTATCGCGTGCTCAAGCATCTGTCCTCAAATCCGGCACCCCACTGGCACCACAGCCCCAGCCTACCACCGGGGTCGACACCCTGTCAATCCGGGCCTGTGGGGCTTGGAGACGGGCGACCCCGACCACCGGGGAAGGGAATCGGCGGTGGCCGGGGTCGCTTTTGGGGCAGGCGCAGGGACTAGAACCTGGGCTCGTCTGGGAGCCCGTCTCCAGTGGGAGCTGCACCCGCCGGTCGTGCGGTCGGGTCCTCGGGATCAGGTGCGGCGGACTTGGCCTGCTTGGTGGCGCTGTTGGGGTCGAGCGTGGCGCGCCCCACGGGCAACAGTTCCTGGATGGCGTTCACGTACTGGCCCTCGCGCTTCCCACCCTGCGCGATGGACTTGTAGACCAGCGCTTTACAGCGCTGACCCAGGATGAGATCGGTGTCCGTGGTGGCCGGGACCCCGAACGCGTTGAACGCCTCCTTGAGCTTCCAGTCGGCCGCCTCGCTTAGCGACGTGTTGGTGTACAGCGTGCGGCCCTCGCCCTTCTGTCCGGGAGCCACTTCGAACCTCCAGCTCCAGACGGGGGCGACCTTGCCGGGCCGGGCCTCTACCTCCTTGAGGATGACCTCGTACACCCCGTTTTCAAGAATCCCACCGGTGTACTCCTGCTCGTCGATTCGCTCGGCGATGTCTGGCTTAAGTTGCGGCATTGCTTCTGCCTCTCAGGTTGTGGCGGGCGGTGCCCACCTAGCGCTATCCTACCAGCCGTAGGGACCTGCTGTCAATCCGTGGGTGGCCTCCAGGATACCTCCTCCGCATCTATTTCCTCGAGCAGCACCGCCACGATGCGGTCCATCGTCGGGTTCACCATCGTGGTCGGGAGCATCCCGAACCGGTCCTTGCCGACGAGCTGGAATCGCGGCTTCGTAATCCCCACGTATTGTCCATCGGCCGTGATCCGGGTCGCGACCACGATGTCCGCGTAGCCGCGCAGATCGTTGCCGAACGCCGGGGTCAGGGCCGGACGGTAGGTCACCGCGTCGCCCGTCTGCTCGCCGCCACTGGCGTCGACGTCCCGTCGGCTGAGGGCCGACCAGCCCACATGCATCGGCAGATCGCGGAAGCGGCGGCACAGGTGGCGCAGTTGCTCCGTCATCACCCCGTAGTCGTCCAGGTGAGTCTTGAACGGGTTGATGTCGGTGTCCTTCGGCATGATGCCCAGGGCGTCCGCCTTCTCGCGCGCGCGGACAATACGGCCCCCCACCTGGTTTTCGGTGAAGATCTTAGTGATCTCGCTCATCGAGTCGAACTCGATCCCGATAGCGCGCCCCTCCTTGTTGGACTCGCAGTCGCGCCTGCACTGCCAGTACAGCGCTTCGAGCTGCTCGTACCCCCGGGCTGGCTCCAACCACAGGTTCTCGGGCGGGACGTCGAACGTGCGCAGGGGACGCTTCTTCAAGCCGCCCTCCGCATTAACGAAGATAACTGGCCCTCGGCGGGCGAGCGTGGCCAGATCGATCGTCTTCCCAGTCCCCTGCTCCCCGTAGTACAGCACCTTGACCCAGTCCTCCTGGTCTGCCAGGGTCGTCCTTGGTTGCGCCCCGGCTGCCAGCTCGTTCATGCTTACCCTCCAGCTCGATCGAATAGACGCCCGGCTCGTCCCCCACGTAGGAGTCGAGTGTTACAGTGACGGGCGCCTGTGGCGTACCGACCAGGCCCTCTAACGCGGCGCGGATCGCGGCCTCGGTGGCGACTCCCCCGAACCCCGTGTGCCGAACCTGTATATAGTACCTCACCCACCCAGTGTACCACACCGCTGACCACGTGTCAATGGCCACCAGCGAGTGCCATTTTTACGCGGTGTTTTCTGTATGTCACCCGATTGGAGTAATTCAAATCGCTCTGAGTTGACGGCTAGTCACGAGCGTGCTATACTGGTGGAGTGAGAGGAGTCTATCAGTGGTTACTAACAATGAGTTCGCCCGGCTGACCGGGTGTGACTACACGATGGCCAGCAAGATCCGGAATGGGACTCGCAAACCGAGCACCAGCCTATTTACCCGGATCATCCTGGTATTCGAACTGGACGCGAAAGAGGCGGTTGACGCCTATGCGGGAGGAGCGGTCATGTTCAGCGACTTCCTCCGAAAGCACGTGTTCGACGCTACCACTGCCGACGACGACACCGGAGCTATGCTCGCATGACGGAGAATGAGCGCGTCCTAGACACCCTCGCCATCGTACGCCGGTGGCTGGAAGTAGGCTACGGCCCCCAGCCTAACCGCAGCGGCACCACCTGGCGGGTTGGCTCAACTAATATTGAGCTGGCGTACGTGATGGGCGAGGGTTCCCTCACACTTTGGTCCGACGGACACAAGGACACGGCCGATAAGTTGGTAACGCGCGGCCGAGACGAGACTGACGTCGCTTACTGGATCGGTACGCTCGAAGCGCTCCGCCCGTAGGATTGTGGCCAGCCGACGTACGTGGTAGGATGGTCTCAGACGGCCCGTACCCAGGGCCGGGGACTAAAGGAGTGGTAATGACCAGCACGGAAGTCGACGAGACCGAAACCCAGACGCCGCCCGAGCCGGTCCTCAAGCGATGCTTCAGCGGATCTGGCAAGTACGCGCGTCGGAAGTGGGCACCAGGCGGTGACGCGTCCTACCTCAGCAAGCTGCGCAAGGCCCATCTCGCCGGTGAGACGCTGCCCGACCCCTGGTTCATCCAGGAGCACGGCGGAGTCGAGGCCGAACTGCCCGAGGGCACGGACGCTTGGCCGCAGCTCAGCGCGATCGATATCGCACGTCGGCTCGACCAGGAGCGTGGGGCGGGGGTCGACTCCCACTGGGCGCACACCCTGGAGACGGCCAAGGACAAGTTCGACGCCAAGGAAGAGGCGCGCAGCACGCGTGCCAAGACCCAGGCGGCCAGCAAGGAGCAGAAGGCAGCCGAACGCGCCGCGCAGTCCAAGCGTCCCAAGAAGGGGACCACGGTCATGCGCACGTCGGGTGATCGGGAGGGCCAGGAGGCCACGGTCCTGCGTCACATCTCTCCGACACAGATGCTCATCCGGTTTGAGGACGGGTTCGAGGAGCTCGTCATCGACCAGGACAACACGGACGTCTCGCCTGTCGAATCGTCTGCCGAGGGAGACTCGGCCGAGGGCACGGCCGGGGCAACGGACGAGGGCGAGTTCCAGGAGCAGTAGAGGCCCGGGGGCTAGTGTCGTCCCCTCCCAATGCGGCCCCCGGAGGTACCAGGTCGGGTTCCCCTCCGGGGGTCGCCCCATGTTAGGAGACTCCCCACATGATGCTCATATTTGCCAACGGATTGAGCGAGGCCGAACACTGGGCTCGCGGCTACAAGATCAGCCGTCACGTCTGGAGGTACGTACACACCTCCGATGACGTGCGCGGTTACTACCACTGCGCCGTTGTCACTCTTCCCGAGTGGAAAGCTTCCGACGCCCAGCTAGAGGCAATGTCCCTCTTGCGTGCGATGGGGGCGCTGAGCGCCCGGTGATTACGATCAGCTGGAGTGAAATCGATGCCTGGCGACAGTGTCCCTATAAGTGGCGACTGGCCTACGCCGAGCGATGGGTCGAGCCTACCGTCTCGCCCGCTTTGGCCAAGGGATCTCTTTGGCACTCCATCCTCGAAGTCCACTATCGCATCCTTCGAAATACGGGTTCACTTGGGATCGCGATGGACAATGTGGATAAGTATCTCGACGCGGTGGGAGAGCACACCGGAACCCCCGAGGAAATCGTCGAGCTGATTCGCTGGATGTACACCGGCTATGTCCAGATGTGGCAGGCCGATCAGGAGTGGCGCGTCGTCGACGTCGAGCTGAAGATGGAAGTTCCCCTAATCGAGGGACTTATCAACATCAAGTGCCGGATCGATCTCTCGGTCGAGGACCGCCACGGGCAGTACTGGCTTTGGGACCACAAGAGCGGCCAAAATCTGCCGAAAGAGAAGGAGACTGATCTCGACGATCAGTTCGCGCTCTACCAGTGGATCATCAACGAATACAACCCGGATATGCGGGTATTCGGGATCGTCCACAACGCGGCGCGCACTCAGCGCAACAAGGGACACATGCCGCTGGAGGAGCGCTTCTGCCGAATCAAGATGGTGCGCACCGACCAAGAGCTGGCGACCATGGCCGAGGAGGTCCGCTCGACCGCGCTCGATATTCACGCCGCGTACCTGAACTTGGATCTAGCTGAGACCCAGGTGACGCCGAGGCACCCCAACCCGGACACCTGTAAGTGGAAGTGCGGCTTCACCTCGCCCTGTCTCCTTGGCAGGGGGACTGAACCCGAACGTGTGCGGGTCATGCTCAAGGATCTCGATTTCCGGCAGGACTTCACTCGGCATTGACAGCCGGTCCCGCGCGGGGGTACGATGGTAGTGCGCCCCTCCTGCCGACTCGGGGGTTGTGCTGGAGGGGCGCGCAAGTCTTTGGGGGACTGCCATGCCAGGAAAGAAGTACGCAAGCATCAAGCACCCGAGGCAGTACGAGGCCCTGCGTGCCAAGGGCTTCTCGAAGAAGAAGGCCGCTAGGATCTCCAACGCGAAGCGACGCCGCCGATGAATGTAGCGCACGCTGACCAGTACGAAGCCGCCTGTCGAGACGTGCGAGCCCGCCTCGATCGAATGCGCGAAGATCCCCATCCGGGTACCGTGTTGGTTGAGGCGAAGGATGTCGCCATCCACGACGCGCTCAGTCACCGCCTGGGTCTGGAGCTTAGAGCCTCAGAGATCGGTCGATGCTGCAGCCGGATCGATTCGCCACGCGTGATGTACTGGGTACCGCGCGCGCGATTCATCTTTTGCGACGAGCACTGGGCGTGCACCCGGCTCTGCGCCTGCTTCAAGGAGTGCGATGCCTGCCGGATGCCGGTCGACGAGGTCACCTATTTATATCTGTTCATGGGGCCTTTCATCGTCCAGGCGGCCCTCTGCATCAGCTGCGAGGAAAGGGCGACCCTTTCGGCTGACCGGGCTTGACACGTAGTCGCCCGCGTGGTACACTGGGGGGATGCTGCTGCCCCTGGTGCCAGAGACGGTCCCCATTGCGGTAGACACTGAAACCAGCGGCCTATTCGTAGACGGAGACCCGGGTAAAGCTCCACGAGCCCGGGTCTCTGTCGTATCTGCGGCCTGGCGTGATCAGCACCACCAGCTCCAAGAGCAGGTCTGGGCCTTCGATCAGGGCTGGCTGTACGGTAAGCCGGGACGCTGCGGCTGGTCCCCCGCAGGCAAAGCCGGATTCTATCCGCTGCCCGCCATGCCAGTCTGGCGACGCGAAGCCCTGCGCCACATCCCCGGCCCGATGGGGTTCGGCGCCGAGTCCGACTTCGACGATGGCAGCATCAATCTCCCGCAGGAATCGCTCGGCACGCTGCTGGACTGGCTGGGCCAGCACCCACTGATCATGCACCACGCGAAGTTCGATTGCCACATCGCGGCGGCCGGGCATCGCCTCGACCCGAGCACCGGTCGAGACCTCAGCCGCTCCGTGTTCTGGGACACCCAGCACGCGAATGGCCTGCTCTGGCCGCTGGAATCCAGCTCGCTCAAACCCACCCTGAAACGCCTATACGGCGAGGACGAAGGCGATGCCCAGCTCGCGATCCAGAGGGAACTCAAGCGCCAGGGTAAGGGTCTCACCTGGCGTTACGATCTGCTAACCTGGGGATGTCTGGAACCGTACGCGGCACGCGACGCTAACCAGACCTACCGGCTGTGGGAATATCAGCGGGAGATTATCGAAGAGGGCGCAATCCCTCAGCACTTCGAGGACGTGCGGATGCTGGAGCTGCGAATGTTCCGGTGTCTGTTCGACATGGAGCGGCGCGGGATCGGCTTCGCCAAGGATGAGGCGTACGAGGAGTACCTGCGTCTCAAAGCCGAGATCGATAACGCTCGCAATGCTCTGCCCTTCCGACCCACGGTGCCAGGCGCGCAGAAGCACTTCGCCGTCCCGAGCGTAGCCAAGGACGTCATGCGCGACCTGGCCAAGTCCCCCAACACCCGCGTCGCCACCGACGCCAACCAGTGGATTACTTACCAGGGCTACCTGAGCGCGGCCTCCAAATGGTACCGGGGATGGCCCGCCGCTACGGGTCAGGACGGGCGACTGCGCTGCAACTATCGGCAGATGCGAATCGAGTCCGATCGCCCCGGGGGTAAGACGGGTGGCGCGGTCTCCGGCCGCCTGTCCGTCGAGCGAGTCCAGCTCCAGGCCATCCCCCACGCGCACCAGATTCCCGAGGGGATCGTGCCGATTCGGGAATTCTTCCGCGCGCGCGAGGGTACCGAGTTGTTCTCGCTCGACATTAGTCAGGCCGAGGTCCGGGTGGCCACCTCGATCAGCCGCTGCCAGGGGATGCTAGAGGTCCTGCTCGCCGGAACCGACGTCCACGGCCAGACCGCCACCAAGGTGTTCAATGTAAAGCCGGGCGACGCTGACTGGGACGCGATGCGAGCCGTGGCGAAGCGGCTGACCTTCGGCATCCTTTACGGCGCGGGAATCGATACACTGCGGGAACAGATCCGGCTGTTCACCGGCCAGGATTACAGCCGCAACGACACCCGCGCACTCAAGAAGCGTTACGATGACGAGTTCCCCGAGTTCACTCGCGCCAGCCACCAGGCCATGCAGCGCGCAGATAAAGGTCTGGGCGGTCGTGGTTACCTGACGATGAAGGTAACCGGCCGCAGGCGAGTGTTCGGCTACGGGGAGCGCACGCACAAGGCTTGGAACGCGGTTATTCAGGGCACCGTGGCCGAGCTGATGAAGCTCTGGATGGTCGAGGTCAACGAGCAATGGCCCGGATGGCTGTTGCTCCAGACGCACGACGACCTGGTGCTGGAGGTCCCCCACGGCCAGGAGGACGAGCTAGACAAAATCAAGACCCTCGGCATCAATACCTTCCGTGACCGACTGGTTGCGATTGGCGGGCTCGATGTTCCGTTCAAGATAGACCAGAAACGGTGGACCGATGCTGCGTAGTTTCCTACTAACATTCCTACTGATCATGGCCGCTCTGGTGGGCGGTACCGCCTCGGCTGAGGCTACGGTGCCCTGCCCGCACGAGAACTGGGGCTCGCTGGAGAAGGCGAATCTACACCAGGGTGGCGACATCACCAACGTGCGCGCTGGGCGCAACTTCTGCTTCGACCGCTTGGTATTCGACATCCGGGGCGCCAACCCGGGCTACGATGTCAAGTACACCGACGTCGTGTATGACGTGGCTGCGGGGCGACCGCTCAACGTGCCGGGCGGGGCGAGGCTCTCGGTGGTCGTATTTGCCAATGCCGATAACTCCCGGACACCCAGCGTGGCCGGATTCTCCACGTTCCGAAGCGTGGTGTATGGAGGTACGTTCGAAGCAGTGACTGTGTATGGTCTGGGCGTCAGGGCTCGACTCCCATTCCGCGTGTTCACTCTCACCGCGCCGAACCG
>Ga0190274_10000197_pt1 | contig 40543 bp, 36 predicted proteins | sample Popmic531T_FD_133002 | JGI IMG/M metagenome (GOLD analysis project Ga0190274, IMG submission 133002) | Populus adjacent soil microbial communities from riparian zone of Yellowstone River, Montana, USA - 531 T | ecosystem: Environmental > Terrestrial > Soil > Riparian zone | place: USA: Montana... | reverse complement strand
TCGCTGTAGGCTTCGTGAATTTTTTTGTTGTCGACTCCAAGACAAACAATAGATTTCACTTTCATTTTCACAAGTTCACGAAGGGAATCATAGTCGTTGCCTTTATCAACGCCACCTACGATCCATACGATAGGTTTCTGCATGCATTCGAGTGCATACCATGCCGAATTGATGTTGGTTGCTTTCGAGTCATTGATAAATTCAATGCCGTGCACCGTCATCACATGTTCGAGCCTGTGTTCGATATTCTTGAAGTCAGAGAAACTCTCCCGGACTACATCCTTACGGATGTCGACGATCCTTGCTGCGATACCTGCAGCCATACTGTTGTAGAGATTGTGTTTGCCCTGAAGAGCCAGTTCGAATATAGACATATTGAGGTTTTGGTTTTTTAGGTTGATGTGTAAGTGGTCTTCTTTAATAAATGCGGTCATGCCTTCTTCTTTTTTTATTGAAAAAGGATATAGTGTGGTTGATAAATTACGGTTTGATATTTCCTTGTTAATGATTTCATCATCGGCGCAATAAATGAAAGCGTCTGCGGTCACCATATTTGCAGCAATCCTGAATTTAGAATCGATATAATTCTGCAACTGGTATTCATACCTGTCGAGATGATCGGGAGTTATATTCAGCATTATTGCTATGTCCGCTTTGAAATTGAACATGCCATCAAGTTGAAAACTGCTTAACTCCAGCACATAATAATCGTAATTATTTTCAGCCACCTGCAAGGCAAAACTCTTTCCCACATTTCCTGCCAGACCTACGTTGAGACCTGCTTTCTGAAAAATGTGATAAGTAAGCATTGTGGTAGTAGTTTTACCATTGGTTCCGGTGATACAGATTTTTTTCGCGTTTGTATATCTTGATGCGAATTCAATTTCTGATATAACCGGAATATTTTTTGCTTTTATTTTCTTAATAATTTCTGACTTATCAGGAATGCCAGGGCTTTTAATCACTTCCACAGCATCCAGGATCAGCGCTTCAGTATGCATTCCTTCTTCGTAAGGCACACCTTTCACTGCAAGCTGATCGCGATAAGCCTCCTTGATAGGACCACTGTCGGAAACAAACACTTCATAACCGTGCTTCATTGCCAGCACAGCTGCTCCATATCCGCTTTCACCTGCACCCAGGATGACTATTTTTTGTTTTCCGCTCACTTCTTACCTCAATTTTAATGTGACTACACTCAATACTGCCAGCATAATTCCTACAATCCAGAAACGTGTTACAATTTTAGATTCATGGTAACCGAGTTTCTGATAATGGTGATGAAGCGGCGACATTTTAAATATTCTCCTGCCTTCACCATATTTCTTTTTCGTGTATTTGAAATAACTCACCTGTACCATTACTGAAAGATTTTCAACAAGGAAAATCCCGCATATAATTGGTATGAGTAATTCTTTACGGATGGCAATTGCGAAAACCGCGATGATTCCGCCCAGCGCAAGACTTCCTGTATCTCCCATGAATACCTGGGCAGGATATGCATTGAACCAAAGGAAGCCTACGCATGCACCTACAAACGCACTCATGAAAACCATCAGCTCACCCGCATTGGGTATGTACATTATGTTGAGATAATTCGCGAATACCATGTTACCCGATACATATGCAAAAATTGCAAGTGTGGTTCCTATAATAGCGGAAGTTCCTGTTGCGAGTCCATCAATTCCATCAGTGATATTAGCACCGTTTGAAACTGCCGTTACAATCAGAATCACCACCAGTACAAAAATTACCCATGTGAATTTTCCTGTAGTATCGCCGAACCAGCTACCTATTTTCGCATAATCAAATTCATTGTTCTTCATGAATGGAATCGTAGTCGCTGTCGATTTCCTGTCTTCCGATGAATAAAGTGTGTTCTCACTTGCCTGAATTTCATCAATGATAGTTGTGTGATTGTTCATGGTGATTTTCTGTCCTTCCATCCGTTCACGCACTACCACGTCATCATTAAAATATAAAAGTGACCCAATGATTATTCCCAGTCCAACCTGGCCAATCACTTTGAATTTTCCTGCCAGGCCTTTTTTATCTTTTTTGAAAACTTTGATATAGTCATCTATAAATCCGATTATTCCCAGCCAGATTGCAGAAAGAATCATGATGATGATATAAATGTTGTGCAATTTGGTAAACAACAATACCGGAATGAGAATAGCTGAAAGAATAATAAGTCCTCCCATTGTTGGTGTGCCCTGCTTTTTTTGCTGACCTTCCAGACCAAGATCCCTGATTGTTTCACCAACCTGTTTGTTCAACAACATCCTGATGATTCCTTTACCAAGGATAAGTGTTATGAACAATGAAACAATGATTGCCATTGCTGCACGGAACGACAGATACCGGAACAATCCGGCACCGGGGAGGTCAAAACTTTTATCAAGGTATTCGAAGAGGTAGTAGAGCATCAGCTTTCAAATATTTTAAATGAATCTTCAAGCACTTGCTTATCGTCAAAGGGATGTTTCACACCTTTGATTTCCTGGTATTTTTCATGACCTTTTCCTGCAACCAGGACAATGTCACCCGGTTTCGCAAAACTGCATGCAACTTTCAATGCTTCTCTCCTATCGGTAACCGCAAGTGCTTTTTTAAAATGATGAGGCAATACACCTGCTTTCATTTCTTCAATTATTTTTTCAGGATCTTCAGATCTTGGATTGTCGGAAGTAAGAATAACCTTATCACTAAGTTCGCAGGCAATTTTTGCCATCATCGGGCGTTTTGCAGCATCTCTGTCGCCACCACATCCTATTACTGTAATCACCTGTTCGTTTCCTGTGCGGATGTCTTTGATTGTATTCAGTACGTTCTGCAAAGCGTCAGGAGTATGTGCGTAATCCACAATACCCATTACATTATTTCCGGAGACCACATATTCAAAACGACCTTCAACTGAACCCAGGCTGCTTATTGCGGTAAGCACTTCCAGCGACTCCTGGTGAAGCAACATAGCAGTGGCATAAACACCGGTAACATTGTATGCATTAAAGCTTCCAATTAGTCTGCACAGCACTTCGTTTCCATCAATATTCAACAGGAGACCGGTAAACGAATTCTCGATAACCTTGCAGCGAAAATCAGACATCGACTTCAGCGCAAAACTCTTTTTTTGTGCTTTGCAATTCTGCACCATGATTTTTCCGTTTCTATCGTCGGAATTATAAAGTGCAAATGCATCTTCATTTAACTGATCAAAAAATAATTTCTTAGCCCTTATATATTCATCAAAGGTTTTGTGATAATCGAGATGGTCGTGAGTAATATTGGTAAAAACACCTCCAGCGAAAGTGAGTCCTGCAGTTCGCTGTTGAACGATTGCATGTGAGCTGACTTCCATAAAGCAGTATTCACAATTTTCACGAACCATTATATTCAATAAACTGTTCAACTTAACAGGATCAGGAGTGGTATGTGTTGCAGGAAAAATTTCTTCGTTAACCTGGTTCTGTACAGTAGATAACATTCCGCACCGGAATCCCAGTTTCCTGAAAAGGTGAAATAATAAAGTAACTGAAGTAGTTTTACCATTTGTACCGGTTACGCCTACCAGTTTTATTTTTGCAGAAGGGTTTTCAAAAAAGTTTGCAGCGATTACAGACAAAGCCAGTGCACTGTCAGTCACTTTTACATAGGTAACTCCCTGGCGTATTGTTTTTGGAAACTCTTCACAAACCACTGCAGCAGCACCTGCTGAAACTGCTTTTAAAATAAAATCATGTCCATCGGCACGGGTACCTCTTACTGCCACGAACAAACTTTTCTTAACCACTTCACTGGAACTAAATACAACCGCATCCACCATTACTTCGGTAGATCCGATTACTTCAAGCAATCCGGCTTTGTATAATATTTCCTTCAATGATTTCATTACCCGAGCTGTATCACGATTTCCTGTCCGCGCTGAATTTTCGAACCGGCGTTTACTGATTGTTTAACGACTGTACCTCTTCCTATTATTCTTACCTGGAGTCCTTTGCTTTCGAGAAGATAAATGGCGTCACGTAATCCCATTCCCACCACATTAGGAACCTGGTCGTGACGAAATTTTACTCCTGTGAAAACCACATTATCGCTAGTTGATTTTGCAGCAATCCAACGATCCTGGCTTTCAGGAAGCTTTGCCGGTATGCGTAGAGTTTTCACTACTTTTTCTGTTTGGCGGAACTGACCGTTTTTAGTAGAAGGAATATTTTGCGCGAGATTTTCTTCCAGCTTGAGTTCCTTGTGTAATTCGATACTGCTTGCAAAAACCTTGTCGGCAATCTCTTTGAAAATAGGACCTGCTACCTGGGCGGCGTAGTACAGTCCACCATTTGGTGCATATACTACAACAATGCAACTGTATTTTGGATTATCCGCAGGGAAATAACCTACGAAGGAAGCCTGGTACCTCATTTTATCGGCACCTTTATATCCTGCTCCCGCATTTGCAATTTGTGCGGTACCGGTTTTGCCTGCAATCTGATACTGTGCATGTTTCAGGTTGGTAGCCGTTCCTTTTTGCACAACTCCTTCAAGCATTAGTTTCACTTTTGCAATGGTTGCAGGTGAAGCAATTGAATCGTGGAGTATCACAGGTTTAAATTCCTGAACTACATGACCTTTATTTCTGATTTGTTTTACAAATAATGGTTTCACCATTCTGCCATTGTTGGCAACAGCGTTGTAAAAAGTCAATATCTGTAAAGGAGTCAGAGAACATTCATAGCCGATTGAAATCCACGGAAGTGATACTTTCGACCAGTATTTGTCGTCGGTATTTTTCAAAAATGGTTTGCCTTCACCAGGAATTTGCAATCCAAGTTTTGATCCTACACCGAAACTCCGCACACGATCAATGAATGCCTGTGGGTTTTTAGCATAATGTTTATTTACCATTTTTGAAATTCCAACATTGGAGCTCACTTCAAAAGCATGCTGAAATGAAATTCTTCCATAACCTCCGTCGTGTGAATCTTTCATGATTCGGTTAGCAAACCTCACTGCTCCTCCTTGCGTATCCACAGTATCATCAAGATCCACATAACCATCTTCCATCAAAGCCATTACTGAAGCAAGTTTGAAAGTTGACCCTGGCTCTGTACTTTCTCCGATTCCAAAGTTGAATTCTTCACGATACTTACCATCTGAACCACGTTTCAAATTGGCAATCGCACGTATCTCGCCGGTTTCCACTTCCATAAGAATGGCACAACCTTTTTCGGCGTTGTTTTGCATCAGGTAATTTTCGAGTGAATGTTGAGCCACATCCTGAATGTTCAAATCAATGGTGGTGATCACATCATTTCCATCACGTGGTTCGATTTCATTTTCATCATTGAGAGGCTTCCACACATTGCCTGAAATTTTTTGCATCAATCTCATTCCTGACACACCTTTCAGTTGTTTGTCGAAAGCACCTTCAATACCAACCGGTTCCACATCATCCATTTTATATCCTACTGTTCTGGATGCTAAATATTCGAATGGTTTTATCCGCTTGTTTTTCTGTTCCGGCATGAGTCCGCCTTTGTAACGACCCATTCTGAAAATCGGGAAAGTCTTTACAGCAAGCAATTCCTTATAGGAAACTCCTCTCTTCAACAATAAAAATCGCTCCCCTTCTCTCCTGGATTCTCTTAAAATCCGTTTGTATTCAGAAGCAGGTTTATCTTTGAAAAGTTTCGCCAGGCAAATTGAAAGCGAATCAATGTTGTCATTAAAAATTTCTTTTGTGATTGATTCCGATAAAATATCTACTCTCAAATCGTAGATAGGAACTGAAGTTGCTAAAAGGCTTCCATCAGAAGTATAAATATTTCCTCTTGAAGGTTCAATTGTCTTCAGTTTAGTTGTCAGACTATCAGCCTGAGCTCTCCATGCATCACCTTGCACATATTGCAAATGCCATATACGGCCAACAATAGCTGCACCGAAAATGCAGATAAAAATGTAAACCAGGTAAACCCTTTGGAGAATGTCTTTTTTAGTTTCGCCCATAACGATCAGTCGGAAGATTTTTCATTTTTGGGTTCTACAACAATTTTCTTTGGCGCTTCCACGGATTCTTTAATTCCCTGTGGAGCCACTGCACGGGCTACTTCAGATTGTTTGCTAACAATCATCAATTCTGATTTTCCGGTTATGTATTCCGTACGAAGTGTTTTCAATTCTTTTGTAACCGCATCAATATCACGGATCGTACGTTCCGCATAATAACTATTGGCGATATACATCAGCGCGATAAGTGTCAGGAAAAAAATGTAAGGCATTACTTTCATCAGCATGTCCTTGCTGAAAATGCCGAAAGAGTTCAGGTAACTGATAAATTTACCCGGAGCAGCAGGAGGCCTTTTGAATTCCTTTGCAGGAGCTTCAATTTGTGCAGTTGATTTTTTTTCCCGGTTCATCTTGCTAATCAGTTCAGATTTTTGCAGCTACTCTTAATTTGGCACTTCTCGATCTTGGATTTCTTTTCACTTCCTCTTCAGAGGGCACTATCGGTTTTTTTGTAATTGACTGGAATTGAATTCCAATATTATTTCCAAAAAAATCTTTCTGATCCACTCCTTCGAAATTGCCTTTCCCAATAAAATTTTTTACGAGGCGGTCTTCGAGCGAATGATATGACATCACTACCAATCGTCCTCCCGGAACCAACACTTCAGCGCATTGCTCGAGCATTGATTTCAATGCATCCAGTTCCTGGTTCACTTCAATACGCAGTGCCTGGTAAACCTGGGCGAGGTATTGCGACTCGTTTGCTTTAGGCACCAGGTGACCAATTGCTTTGCGGAAATCGTCGGAGCCTGATAACGGATGACGTGCACGTGCATTGACGATTGTTGCAGCCAGAGTCTTTGAATTTTTTACTTCTCCATAAGAAGAAAAAATACGAACCAGTTCCTTTTCGGATAAAGTGTTCAGGAGTTCCAATGCCGTTTTACCGGTAGTGGTATCCATTCTCATATCCAGGTCGTGATCAAAACGAATGGAAAAACCTCTTGAAGGTTCATCAAACTGATGTGAAGAGACACCCAGATCAGCTAGAATTCCATTTACCGGAATCAGGCCTTTCTGCTGGAGGTGTTGCTTCATGTTTCTGAAATTGTCCCTTATGAGAATAAAACGACTGTCGTTAATAATGTTGGCTGCTGCGTCCGCATCCTGGTCAAAGCCTATTACCATTCCCACACCTGTTCCCAACTTCTCCAGTATCCTTTTCGAATGACCTCCTCCTCCAAAAGTTACATCCACGTAAATACCATCTGGTTGAATACCGAGCCCTTCAATACATTCGTCGGGCATAACGGCATCGTGGTATTTCATTTAATCATCCCCCTCTTTTTCATCCCCGAAAATGTCTTCAGCCAGGTTTGCATAGCGTTCAGAATCTTCAGCAGTAGGTATGTTGAACTTATCCTTTGCCCATATTTCAATTTTGTTTCCGTAAGTAGCAATCACTACTTCCTTACCCAGTGCAGCCCATTCCTGGAGATGCTTTGGTATGAGCATACGCCCTGCGCTGTCGAGCATCAGATCGGTAGCTCCTCTTGAAAAAAACCGCTGGTAGTCACGGACTGATTTCTTGTATGAATTGAGTTTGTTAACCCTTTCAGCTTCCTTTTGCCAGAGTGGATAAGGGGTCATTGCTACACAATTCTCCAGACCGCGGTTAAGCACAAAACGATCCTGCCAATCAGCGGGCAATTGCTTGCGCAGTCCGGCAGGGACCATAATCCGGCCCTTGTCGTCCACTTTTACCTCGTATTCTCCGATTAATTGAATCACTTTTTGGATCTGTTTTTATTGATGCAGCGCCCTCCGGACCGTATTATTCCCTATTCCCGGTAATGGTGGGTAAAGGTAAAAAAGAAATTCCCACATTTTACCACGTACTTTCAAAATTGTTGATAAATTTTATTTCCAGTCAAAACTATTACTAAATATCAGTTATGGAAGTTACATGAAACTACTTAATTAACGGCATTTTAGATTCAAAAGTATGATCGATTTTCGGCTGTGGTAAAAAGTGGTATTTATTTCGACAACGTAACTTCCTATAAAAGTGTAACTTTGTTGCTTTGGACACTGTTTATTACTATGCAACCTGCTGACAATAAGAAATTTATAGATATCGACGAAGTTTTTAAAACTAAAAACCCAGGTCTTTACAGGGTGCTGCCCGGCTTTATCATCAGCTACCTCAAAAAGGTGGTACACCAGGTTGAAATCAATTATTTTATTCAACAAAACGCCGACAAAAAAGAATTTGAATTTGTGGAGGCTGTTATAAATGAATTTGGTGCGAAGGTGGGTGTGGAAGGGCTGGAAAACATACCTAAAACCGGGGGTTGCATATTTGCTTCAAATCACCCCCTGGGAGGCCTCGATGCACTGGCACTAATCATGGAAGTTGGCAAGATTAGGAAGGATATACGGTTCGTTGTCAATGACATTCTACTGCAACTAAAAAATCTAGCGGGAATTTTTATCGGGGTAAACAAGCATGGAAAAAATACTCCTGAAGTATATAGTGGTCTAGATGAATTGTATGCGTCAGGAAAATGTGTCCTCATATTCCCAGCAGGATTGGTTTCCCGCAAACAACAAGGTCAAATCATTGACCTTGAATGGAAAAGGAGCTTTATTACAAATTCCCGCAAACACAATTTACCGGTAATTCCGGTATTTATTGAAGGAAGGAACTCCGAGTTCTTTTATAATCTTTCGAATTTCAGGAAAAGGATAGGCATAAAGGCAAATATTGAGATGCTTTATCTCGCAGATGAGATGTACAAGCAGAAGAATAAGACAATAACCGTTATATTTGGCAAACCAATTCCTGCTTCATTTTTCGAAATGGAGTATTCGGATAAAAATTGGGCGCAGTTGGTTAAAGAACATGTATACAGCCTGCCGGGAGGAGGTCATCATAAAACGATGACAACACCAAAGTAAAAAATATGGAACCTATTATCCAGCCTGTTGATAAAGCCCTTCTGGAATCGGAACTTACTCCGTCAAAATTTATACGCGCCACCAATAATGGCGCAAACCTTATTTATATAATTACACATCACGATTCTCCGAATGTAATGCAGGAAATCGGAAGACTGCGTGAAGTTACTTTCCGTGCAGCAGGTGGTGGTACTGGTCTTGCTGTCGATATTGACGAATATGATGTAGCAGCTGCTCCATACCGGCAATTGATTGTGTGGAATGAGGAAGAAAAGGAAATTGTAGGTGGCTATCGTTTTATCGAATGTGCGAAAGCACCAAGAGATGCCGATCACAAAGTACAACTTGCAACTACGGAACTTTTTAATTTCTCCGAAAAATTTGAAAAATATTTTCTTCCATTTACCATAGAACTCGGTCGTTCATTTGTACAACCACGATACCAGCCCTCGAGTGAAAACCGCAAAGGATTATTTTCACTTGATAATTTATGGGATGGATTGGGTGCAATCGTAGTCGATCATCCACACATCCGTTATTTCTTCGGAAAAGTAACTATGTACAGGCACTTTGATCCGCTTGCGCGGGATATGATACTTACTTTCATGCATCATTATTTTCCGGATACAGAAAAACTGGTAATTCCAATTCATCCCCTTCCGATTATCAATGACACAAGTGAATTTAAGAAAGAACTTGATGGCCTGAATTACAAAGACGGACACAGGATACTGAATCAGCATGTAAGGGCGCTGGATGAAAACATTCCGCCGCTTTTCAATTCCTACATGAACCTCTCAGCAACTATGAAAACTTTCGGAACTTCAATGAACGATCATTTTGGTGAAGTGGAAGAAACCGGTATCATGGTTACTATCAATGAAATTTATGATACCAAAAAGGAACGGCATATAGCCACATATCATCCTTCTAAAAACCGTTTATAACGGTCACTCACAAATCATGAATATTATCTCCGCTGATTTTTTATGCAGCAACACTGATTACCGGAAATGCCCTGCATCCGATAAACCGGAATTCGCATTTATAGGAAGATCCAATGTGGGTAAGTCGTCACTTATCAATATGCTTACTTCCCGCAAAGGACTGGCAAAGACGTCAGGCACACCGGGCAAAACGCAACTCATCAATCATTTCATCATTAACAACAACTGGTACCTGGTTGATCTTCCCGGTTACGGCTTTGCAAAAACATCGCAGACCAATCGTGAGAAATGGGAAAAAATGATTCGTGATTACCTGCTGAACAGGGAGAATTTATTGACCACATTGGTACTCATTGATTCCAGGCTGAAACCACAATTAATTGATTTGGAATTCATGCAATGGATGGGAGAAAGCAACTTGCCTTTTGCAATTATCTTCACCAAAACCGACAAGCTGACCAAAAACGAACTGGCCAGCAACATGAGTGCATACAACAAGAAATTGCTTGATTACTGGGAAGAACTTCCGGTTATAATTAAATCGTCAGCCGAAAGCACAACGGGTAAAGACGAGATTTTAAAATACCTGGATGAAGTCATCCCGTTGTATAACGCAGAGTGATACTTACCTGGTAACACCACTCATTTTAGCAAACTTTGTCGCGAAAGCAGTAATTTCCTCCGATGTTTTGGTATCATTGGTAGCTCTCAGGTAAGTATCAGCCATGCTGCGGAAAGTTTCATAAAACAAATGCTGCATTTCTTCTACCATCATTTTCTCTGTCCACAAATCAATACGAAGTGTGCTTTTATCTTTTGCATCCCAGATTGAAATCATCACAGAACTGCATTCTTTTTCTCCTTCAATTCCTGAATCATCCGCCGACCAGTGAATTTCCTTTGGAAATTTATTTTCGTTGAGGGTTACATTAAAACGGATTTCTGACTTCTTCATTTTTATTTATTTGGTTTATAGCCTGATTTTTCGAGTATTTTTTGTGCATCAATTTCCTTGATGATTTCAGGAAGTGATATGTCACTGTTTTTCTCAGCATACTGACTTACAATTTGCCATCCGATCCAAGCTCCTATTTTTCCTGGCGCTTCTTTCGGAAGACCACTGGTAGAGGGTCCGTCATTTACAAATTTTGCATAGATGGAAGGATCGGTATTGAACAACAATTTATTTTCAATCAAATATGCCCAAACGTTTGCTTCGTTTTGTTTGCACCATTCCAGTTGCGCTGCGGTAAAACCGGTGATTAAAGTATCATTTAATTCCGGGGACATTGACTTGCTGAAGTACATCAGTTTTCCCTGGTAGATCATCTGGCTCAGCAATTCATTTTTTACTCCTGCAATATCATATTCACTCTGATACCAGGCTTTTATTGCAGATGGCACTATATATTCACGACGAAATTTACTGAACATGTATTTTGGAATTCCCAACCTTGCATAATAAAACACATCGTCACCAAGAAACATATCAAGTCCGATTCCGATAACACTGTCGGTAGTAATTACCGCATAGTTGAATGCAGAAATATAAGTGACCACACCCGGAACAGGTACATCCGGATAATAATAATTCAAATGTTGTAAAAAACCTGTCATTCTCTTTTCCACATCCTCCATGTTAGAATATGCCGAGTCAGTCATACGGTATACATCTTTTACTTCTGCATCATTGATAAACTGCGACAAGTGATTGCCGACTATCTCATCCGGTCCTTCAGGAACACTGATGATCTGGTGCGTAAACACGTTGAAAAACGAACCGTAATGTTGTTTAAGTGATTTTATATCTGGCATCTGACCGGTTCCGCTGTTTTTGAAAAGCTCTTTTTCAAATCTTTTTGCAGTCGCGTCAACCTTGATATCAGAAACATCCACAGCTATTGGATCCCTTTTACACGAAACTAAAATCAATGAATATAGGGTCACTAACAGAATGTTTCTCCTGATCTTCATACCTTTGTTTAAAATTGCACCATTAAACGCCAAAATTATGAAGAAACTTATTATATCAGTATTTTTATTATCGAATGCCTTCACTTTCAGCTATGCACAGGAACCTGCAGCTCCCGCTGCACCAGCGCCAACAGCTGCTCCGGCACCAACACCCGCTCCAGCTACCCCACCACCACCACCACCTGCTCCAGAAACTAAAGAAACCCCTGGTTTCAGAATTGGATTGAAATTAACTCCGACTTACTGCTGGTTTTCCCTCGATAAAAAAGGTGTGGAGTCCGATGGAGGTTATGTTGGGTATACATATGGCATAATGGCTGATTTCAAGTTAGCCGACAATTATTTTATTGCTACAGGAATTGAAATGTCACAACGGGGCGGAAAATTTAAAACCGATATGCTTAAGTTAAACGATACATTGCTTAAAAAAGCAGATGTAACACAAAGATTACAATTCGTGGATATTCCATTTTCTTTAAAATTAAAAACCAAAGAAGTTGGTTATACCAGTTACTACGGAACCTTTGGATTTTTGGCAGGTTTCACAACAAAAGCTAACCAGGATATCGATTTTGAAGATCCAAACATTGAAGACCGTGATAAAAGAGAAAATATGAGTGATTTTGGATTCTTTAATTTTGGATTGCTTGTCGGCGCAGGACTGGAATACAAATTCTCAGGGAATACCGCACTTGCTGCTGGAATACAGTATCACAATGCCTTCGTGGATCTTTGGTCTGGTGATAATTGGACAAAGAATGGTACTATCAAATCAAATTATGTGGCTCTGAACATTGGTTTATTTTTCTGAGAAACTGACATTCTAACAAATCAAATCCCGCTTTAACAGCGGGATTTTTTATTTCATAACTTTGTATCATGAAAATCGCTTTAGCCCAGATAAATTGCCACATCGGAAATTTCGAAAGCAATACCGCGAAAATTAGCGGACTGGTCACTGAAGCAGAGTCACTCGGTGCCGACCTGGTTATTTTTCCGGAACTGGCAATATGTGGTTACCCTCCACTCGATTTCCTCGATTTTCATCATTTCACACAACAATGCACAGAGGCCATTGAAACGGTGGCAAAGTCATGCAAAACAATTACGGCTGTTGTTGGTGGTCCTTCGTTCAACCCTGTTTTAAAAGGGAAAAACCTTTATAATTCTGCGTATGTGCTTGAACAAGGAAAAATAAAACAGGTCATTCATAAAACACTTCTTCCCACTTACGATGTGTTTGATGAATACCGTTACTTCGAACCGAACCATGCGTTTGAATTAATCACTGTTAAAGGACATAAAATCGCGCTTACTATTTGTGAAGATTTGTGGAATGAGGAAGACGATCCCATGTATGTTTTTTCTCCTATAGAAAAGCTGATTCCATTACAACCGGAATTCATCATCAACATTGCAGCATCACTTTTTGATTACAGGCAGGAAGAAAAACGAAAAGCCATCCTGAAAAGAAATGTAAATAAATTCAATTTGCCTCTTTTCTATGTGAATCATGCAGGAGCGCAAACTGATATTCTTTTCGATGGAGGTTCTCTTGCAATAAATAATAAGGGAGAAATCATAGAAGAATTATCCTCGTTTGAAGAAGATTTCAGAATTGTGAATACTGACAATATTTCAGCACAGAAAGTTAATCAAACACCTCCTTCCGAAAAAATAGCACGTATCCACAATGCGTTAGTGATGGGAATAGCGGATTATTTCAAAAAAATGAATTTTTCAAAGGCAACTTTAGGGTTGTCGGGAGGTGTGGATTCCGCCCTGGTGCTTGCTCTTGCGGCAACTGCACTCGGAAAGGAAAATGTAATCCCGGTAATGATGCCTTCCCCTTTTTCATCGGATCATTCCTTATCGGATTCCATCAAAATTTGTAAAAATCTTGGCATTACACCATTGAAGATTGAAATCAGTTCCATCTTTGAACAGTTTATACATGAAACCACTCCGGCTTTCCAGGGAAAACCATTCAACGTTGCGGAAGAAAACATACAAGCCAGGATCAGGGGAACACTGCTCATGGCAATTTCCAACAAACACGGGTATATTTTGCTGAACACTTCTAACAAAAGCGAACTAGCTGTGGGTTATGGTACTCTTTACGGGGATATGGCAGGTGGATTGTCGGTGATTGGTGATGTGTATAAAACCGAAGTATATGAATTGTGCAGGTACATAAACCGTAACGGTGAAATCATTCCTGAAAATATTCTTACCAAAGCACCTTCGGCTGAATTGCGTCCTGGACAAAAAGACAGTGATTCACTTCCTGATTACGACCTCCTCGACAGTGTACTTTTCCAATACATTGAATGCCGCAAAGGACCCGATGAAATAATCGGCCAGGGTTATGATGATTCACTTGTACAGCGTATTTTGAAAATGGTGAATACGAATGAATACAAGCGCTTTCAGTTCGCCCCTATTCTGCGTGTATCCCCAAAAGCTTTTGGCCGTGGCCGGAGAATGCCTCTTGTAGCACGGTATCTCAGCTGATTCCTATACTTTTTCTTCCGCTCCCAGGCGATTTTACCACACCAGCACAAAATGTAAGTAACAGTTGGATGTTAATAATTCCAGCACATTACTCCTCTATACCTTGCTAAACATTACCTTTCTTTGTGTAAATAATTAATAAAAAAAACAAACGATGAAAAAGATAGTATTGATTTTATTGGTATTGACTGTTGTTACCAGCACTATGCGGGCACAGAAAACATCCGATACTTTTGCAAACAAAGATAATTTCATAGGTGTTGGATTCGGACTCGGTGGAGTTTATGGATTAAGTAAATATGACACTCAGTCTCCGGTGTTTGGAGCACAATACGACCGTGGAATTTATGAATTCAAATTTGGTGGTGTGCTTGGTGTAGGTGGATTTCTTGGATACAAAAGCTATGCAAACAGGTATGATCCCAACAATGGTAATGAAAAATATAAACAAAGGTGGAATATCGTAATCATTGGTGCAAGAGGAACATTTCACTATGATGTGTTTAAAGTTAAAAACCTCGATACTTATGGAGGTGCCATGGTTGCCTTTCATGTGGTAAACTATACCGATAATCTGCCTCAGTATGTAAATTATGAAGACGATCATGCTAGCGCTGCATATGCTTCGATTTACGCAGGTGCTAAATATTATTTCACTCCGCAGTTCGCTGCTTTCGCAGAACTTGGATACGGTGTGTCGTGGTTGACGATGGGTGTGGGATACAAGTTCTAAAAGGAGTAGCCAGTCGGCAGTTGGCAGTCAGCAGTCTGGATTAACGAAAATCCGTCAAACTCTCTTCCAAAAACAAGGAACACTGATTGAACGGATTTAACTGATAAAAAAACGGATTTTTCCTTAGTAAAATTAAAATCCGTGCAAATCTGTTTAATCCGTTAAATCCGCGTTCTAAAAAAATTATGGATTTGAAGAACTAAGTATTTAAAAAAAATGCCCTGAGGTTATCAGGGCATTTTTTTTGATATATATTTTACTGCCGCTGCTAACTGCAACTGCCGCTTTTTTTTAAACGATTTCCCAGGTATCTTTTCCTTTGAGTAATTTATCCAGGTCACCTTCACCTTTTGAAGCGATGGTGTCAGCTATCTGTTGATTCATTCCGTCTTCGTAGCATCCGCGTTCTTCTTTATAGAACACACCGAACGGACGAGGGAAATGATCACCACCTTTGCGTGGATTGTCGAAGAAACGGGAAAGAATACCTGCTTTTACGCGATCTGTTTCATCATGTACCCACAGATCTTCAGCTGAATGATCAGCCATGTTCACGATTACAGGCTTGAAACCATCAAGCTTCACACCTTTCTCACCATTCTGACCAAAAATCAGAGGTTTTCCATTTTCCACAAAAAGTGTTTCCATTTTTTTGGTTTCCTTATCTGTGAAAATTTCAAATGCACCGTCGTTGAAAACGTTACAGTTCTGATAAATTTCCACAAATGAAGTTCCTGCATGGTGATGAGCTCTGCGTAATATTTCTTTCAAATGCACAGGGTCACGATCCATTGAACGCGCGATGAATGTTCCATCGGCACCCAGAGCAAGCGCTGCAGGATTGAACGGATGATCCACAGAACCAAACGGAGTAGACTTTGTAATTTTTCCGGCTTCTGAAGTTGGAGAATATTGTCCTTTGGTAAGACCGTAAATTTCGTTGTTGAACAACAGCAGATTGATATTAAAATTTCTACGCAACAGGTGAATGAAGTGATTTCCTCCGATTGACAGGGAATCGCCATCACCTGAAACCATCCAGATGCTCAGTTCAGGGCGTGTTGCTTTTAATCCACTAACTATTGCAGCTGCACGACCGTGAATCGTATGCATTCCGTATGTCTCCATGTAATATGGAAAACGTGAGGAACAACCGATACCGGAAATAAACACAATGTCTTCCCTGGGAATTCCCAGTTCAGGCATTACTGTTTGCACCTGCTTTAAAATGGAATAATCGCCACAGCCGGGACACCATCTTACGTCCTGATCGGTAACCAGGTCTTTGGAAGTTAATTTAGGTTGTGAGGGAGTTGCTGCTACTTCTGACATTTTATCTCTATGTTATAATATGATAACCTTAATTATTTCGCCTGCAGGCTTTCAATTTTTTCCATGATTTCACCAGAAGTGAAAGGCATTCCCATAATTTTATTCAACGGAATTGCCGGGATCATGAATTTATCCCTGATTACTTTCACCAGTTGTCCTGCATTCATTTCAGGAATCAACACCTGGTCGAAATTATATAAAATTTCTCCAAGATTTTTAGGAAAAGGTTTCAGGTAACGGATGTGTGCATGTGAAACATCGTATCCTTTTGCACGGGCTTCGATCACTGCAGTTTTGATTGCACCATAAGTAGAGCCCCATCCTACGATGAGTAATTTACCTTTTTCGTTTCCGTTATCTATAGTCTGAAGCGGAATATGATCTGCAATTTTCTCCACTTTATTCTCGCGCATGTGCACCATGAATTCGTGGTTCTCAGGATCGTAAGAAATGTTTCCTGTTTCGTGTTGTTTTTCGATACCACCTATACGATGTTCAAGTCCCGGAGTTCCAGGAATTGCCCATGGACGAGATAATTTTTCATCACGTTTGTAAGGAAGGTATTTTTCACCGTTCATTTCGGTGGTAAACTTCACATTTATTTCACCGAGATCCGACGTTTGTGGGAATCTCCATGGTTCTGCGCCGTTAGCTATGTATCCATCAGAAAGGAACATTACAGGTGTCATGAATTCAAGAGCGATCCGACAAGCTTCAAAAACTGCTTCGAAACAATCGGCAGGAGAATTTGGTGCAATCACCGGTAAAGGTGCTTCACCATTTCTTCCATGCAATGCCTGCATCAAATCCGATTGCTCAGTTTTTGTAGGAAGTCCTGTTGAAGGACCACCACGCTGAACATTGATAACCAGCATCGGCAACTCAAGCATAACTCCCAGTCCGATAGCCTCGCCTTTCAATGCGATTCCGGGACCTGAAGAGGTAGTCACTCCAAGGCTTCCGCCGAAGGATGCTCCGATTACTGAACATATAGCTGCAATTTCATCTTCTGCCTGGAAAGTACGCACTCCGAAATTTTTATATTTCGCAAGTTCATGAAGGATATCAGAAGCAGGAGTGATAGGATATGTTCCTAAAAATAATTTCAGTCCTGATTTTTTCGATGCGGAAATAAGTCCTAAAGCAGTTGCTTCATTTCCCATGATGTTACGATAGACACCCGGAACCATTTTCGCAGGGTTTACAATGTAACGGGTCATGATAGTTTCGGTAGTGTCTCCGTAACTGTAACCTGCTTTCAGAATTTTAATATTAGCAGCAAGGATTTCCGGTTTCTTTCCAAACTTCGACTCCAGGAATTTTATACTGTTGTCGAGTGAACGGTTGTACATCCAGTAAAGGAAGCCAAGCACGAACATGTTTTTGGAACGATCAATTTCTTTGGTACCCAAACCTGAATCCGTCAATGCAGCACGCGTCATTTTGGTAACGTCGACACGAATGAGTCGGAATTTTTCAAGTGAACCGTTCTCGAGTGGATTATCCGCATCAGCGATATTTGCCAGACGCAGGTTTTTTGCATCAAACCCTTCGGTATTTGCAATGATAGTTCCACCGTTTTTCAGCTGACGAATGTTTGCTTTCAAAGCGGCAGCATTCATTACTACCAATACATCACATTTATCACCGGGTGTATAAATACTCGTACTTCCAAAATGTAACTGGTATCCTGAAACTCCGGCAAGGGTACCTATCGGGGCCCTGATTTCTGCCGGGAAATCCGGAAACGTACTGATGTCGTTTCCAAAAAGTGCCGCAGTATTGGTAAACTGGGTTCCGGTCAATTGCATACCGTCTCCGGAATCGCCTGCAAATTTGATGATTACCCTGTCAAGGGTATCTGTTTTCTGCTCCATTTATAATGCTGAATTTTGTAACAATCGTTAGCTGTTTTTCTTTACTAATGGCAAAGTTACGGGGAAAATACGAGGGGTCAAAAGATGTACAATAAGATTTGAATCAATTAAATAAACATTCTGATTTCAAAATAGTTAACGGCTGAGTATCAGGTATTTAATTTTTGCCAAAACACCAATTGTGGATGGTTGTTATTATCTTTACTGACCACAACCCAACAACGGGATATGAAACAGCTATTTACCTGCATCCTGGTTCTCATTTTAATTTCCTTTCAAGGGTATTCACAATCTCTTGTTAGCACCTCAGTTTTACCCAGAAATGCGGTGCTCGAAATGTTTAACGGTATCAATTGCGCATATTGCGACGACGGAGACCTTCGCGCCCAGCAACTTGCAAATGCTTTTCCAGGAAGAGTGGTGCGAATCATTATTCATACCGGTGCTCTTGCGGATACCTTGCCCGGCCAACCTGATTTCAGAACTCCATTCGGGCCACCACTCGACAGCATGGTAGCAGTAGCTGCTTATCCTTCGGGCTCTATGAACAGGATGGTTTGGCCCGGAACTTATAGTCAGCCACCGTATTTTCCTCAAAATCCACCCAACAATCTGGCTATTCGCAGACAAGGCTGGTGGGATTCCTCCTACCCTAATACAGGAACCGGCGGTGCAATAATTTTAAATGGTGGAAATACGCCGGTGAATATTGGTGCGGAAACAATATGGGACAACATCACTCGTGAACTCACAGTGCATGTGGAACTTTATTACACAGCTTCTGATACGGTAGACAACAAACTTAACGTGGTATTCCTTGAAAACGGAATCGTTGGCGAGCAATCTACGATCAATGGTGTCGATTCTTTTTATGTTCACAACCACATGTTGCGTTACATGATTACGGGTCAATGGGGCGATACTGTATCTACCACCTCGCAGGGAACATTGGTCAGCAGATTTTACACTTATACGGTACCGGTAGGATTTAACATTGACAGTAGTGAGATCGCGGTGTTTGTTACGCAGCATGAAAACAAACACACGCACACTGCCATTTTAGTAGATGCAAAAAATGGCTCTACTGTCGGAATTAATGTACAGGATGAATTAAAAAATATTGGAGTATATCCGAATCCTGCTGCTAATGAAATTCACATTACAGGAATTCCTCACAACGTGAAAGAGTTGTCAATCATCAACGTGCTTGGCAAGACAGTAATTCAGTTAAATCCCAACGAAGAATTCATCACTGCAGACATCAAAAAATTACCTGCAGGAATGTATTTCATCCTCATAAAATCACAAGGTGGTGATACGGTCAGAAAGTTTTTGAAAGAATAAAACCTTTACTTTTTTATTGAAAAGAAAACTTCAGGTAACAAATTTTTATGCCTTCCGCGAGATACCTTTTTTCATATGTGGTGGTAATGGAAAGCACTTCATCAGTATAATGTTCACTGTAAAGATCGTGAGTTGACGCATGAATATTCACATTCATTTCCTTAACTCTTTCAAGTGTGTAATCGAAGAGAAATGCATTGTCGGTTTTCAAATGCACAATTCCATCGGCAGGTAAAAGAGTTTTGTACATTTCTAGAAATCTCGGAGAAGTCATGCGAGTATTCTCTCTTGTCTTCTGAGGTTGCGGATCGGGAAAAGTTATCCAGATTTCAGAAATTTCATCGGGTGCAAAATAATAATCCAGTTGTTCAATCGGGATTCTTAAAAATGCCGCATTCATTATTTTTTCTTCATTGGCAGTCTTGGCACCCTTCCACAAACGTGCTCCTTTTTTATCCACACCTGCAAAATTTCTTTGCGGAAACATCTGCGCCATGTTGGTAGTGTATTCCCCTCTTCCACAACCAAGTTCCACTATCAAAGGATTTTCATTGAGATAAACAAGTTCATTCCATTTCCCTTTCAGGAAGAAATTAGCGTCCGGTTCTCTCATACCCGGCTGAAACACCCTTTCCATGGTCTCCAGCTCGGCAAATCGTTTTAGTTTATTCTTTCCCACCTCTGTACATAAATAATTCAGGGGGCGAAATTACTGAAATTAAGTGACGAGTGGCGAGTTGCGAGTGACGAGTAGGGAAATGTTATATTTCTGTGGAAAGGGACACGGAGGTTTTCCTGTTAAATATTAAATTTTTTCTGCACAAATTAGCCTGGTTAAGATTTTGGTCATTAGTCATTGGGGAAAGGTGATCGGTGACTGCTGACTGGCAACTGCCGACTGCCTACTGGCGACTGCTGACTGGCAACTGGCAACCAGTTTTGTTTACTTTTGCAAGGATGGAAAGCACTGCGAAAAGAGTATTGGTTGCGCCGCTGGATTGGGGCCTGGGACATGCTACCCGCAGTATTCCTATCATACATGAACTCCAGGCGCAGGGAGCTGAAGTGATGATTTGTGCATCCGGTGGTGGAAAACTCCTGCTGACTGAAATTTTTCCAAACTGCAGGTTCATTGATATCCCCGGGATCAATATCAGGTATCCTCAAACGGGAAGTATGGCCTTTTCGATGTTGATGCAAATGCCTTCCATACTGAAAGCTATCCGTACCGAACACGACCAATTGCAAACGATTATTGATGCGTATAAAATAACGCATACAATCTCCGACAATCGTTTCGGATTATACAGCAGCAAAACAAAATCTGCTTTCATCACCCACCAGGTCCATATTAAAAGCAGCAATTCGTTAAAATTTCTTGAACCTGTTTTATTTCGCATGAATCAATCACGCATCGCAAAATTTGATGAGCTCTGGATTCCTGACAATTCACCACCAAATAATTTATCAGGTACATTATCTGATACTTCCAGACTTACCATAAAAGTTAAACATTTAGGCACGCTTTCCAGGTTTACGAAATCAACATCTCAACCGGAAAAAAAATTTGATTGTATTGCATTGTTATCCGGTCCAGAACCACAGCGATCGATTCTTGAAAAAAGACTGGTAACGTATTTTAACAACTCTTCCAAAAAATGCCTGGTGATACGAGGAATGCCTGGCGGAGAAAAATTCCAGGAAACAGAAGTTGTAAAATGTATCTCTTCGATTTCAGATTCAGAACTTCAAAATATTTTACATCCGGATACACTCTTGATCTGCCGTCCAGGATATTCCACACTCATGGACCTGGCAATGCTTGGTCATCGCAAAACTTTGTTTATTCCCACTCTGGGACAAACCGAACAGGAATACCTTGCTATGGAAATGAAAAACAAATACGGCTATCCGTTAGTATTGCAAAACCAGAATTTTTCATTCGAGGATTTGCCAATTGGAAAACCACTTCCAGATTTTAAAAATCAAAATGCCCTTAAAAAAACAATCGGTGAATTTCTGTCCTGAAAAGGAGCGAAATTCACCGACAACCTATTGAATTTAATACTTATTATTTTGCTCCGCTACCTAATTTGAAGGCAAGTCCACCACCTAAGCTAAACTGGTAAAAAGAAGAGTAAGCACTTACTCCAGCACCTGTTCCTCCAGTTCCAAAATAAACGCTTCCTCCCATTGATTGAGTCGCAGACACCATTTGGCCTAAAAGTTTAATAGCAATTTTTTCACTTAACCAAATATCGGTACCCAACTTCAACCCCCAGGCAAATTTTGTTGCGGATCCGCTTCCTCCATTTTCAGGATTATCAATATTCACAAAAACTGCACCTGCCATTAATCCTGCAAATGGATCAATTTTTTTTTCAGGTTGACCAAAATGCCGGTTTCCACCTAACATCACATAATTCAAATTGATATCGAAATCAGCGGATTTATATCCTCCGGCATAACTTTCATTATAAATAGTTGGAGCAGTGGTATTTAATCCGAGATAAATTAATTCAACACCTGTATGATGATTAATAACATACTCCAGCCCACCACCGTATTGTAATCCGCCTTTGATAGTTCCTTCATAATAATTGTACGAATCGTAATATGAGTCGAATTTATCATCGAACGCATAAGCCGTGTACACATTCAGGCGGATTTCCTGTGCATTAGCATTCCGCGAAAACAAACAAACTGTTAAGAATAGTAAGGCAAGAATTTTTTTCATGATGATTCGATTTAAGATATTTTAATTAGTGTGAATTGCTAAATATTATTTTTCAGTACTGAATGCACGGTCTTTTTTCAATTGTGCGACTACAAGTGCAGCGTATTCTTTCGCGAATGCATCCACCTTTGATGGATTCGTTGTTTCCGATTGTGCAGACCACAACAATTCCTCATTCTCCGTGTTGTAAAGATTGCATTCTATGAAATATACTTTGTCGGTGGTGTAATAACCTTCATTGTAGGTTTCCACATATGCAGTTTGATAGTACCCGTAAAAATTGTTATAATAATTGTTTGAATTAGCAGGGGAATAACTGCTTGAACCGGGTACGTAGCGTGTCTGATTTTCCCTGTCTTTTAATGTGACAGTCAGAATTGTTTCAGAACCTGTATCCCTTATCATTTTCAGAACTTCCTCTTTAGTGGGAGGTGTGGTCGTATTCAATTTGGGTTTAAAAAAATCAATGCTTTTAATGCTCTTTAAATTCCTTACGGATGCTTCCTGAGCGAATGCATTTTCCAATGCACTTTTCACCGACATGTTACTTGTGATGGCTGCAATGAAAACGCTTTTGAATTGCTTTCCTTCAAATCCTGATTTATTCAGCCACGATCCAGTGATGACAGTCGACGGAGCACATGCGTTGAAAAAAGACATTACCAGGGCAACAACGGTGAGACTAAGTGATTTTTTCATTTTTCAATGATTTTATCTATTGAAGCAATATTTTCCGGACAAAAGACTAAAACGCATACCCCGATCCGTTTCGGCAGGAATTGCTTCGTCAAAAGTAATTGAAAATTATGCTTTGCACATTAACTCATACAAATTATTGCCTCCGCATTAAAATGTAAAATTGTGAATTACAGTTTCACCGTTGTTCTCACTCGACTTATCAAAATTTCTAAAGGCGGTTGTTATTCATTGAATTTTAAATAGTTACAACTTGTGGTTTCATAAATCCACCGGCTTGTTTCCCGTTTTATCCTTTTTTATTCATAACATTGCACCATCATTCGGTTGATCCGGGAGCAATCCCGGGCATTAAAAGGGAATCCGGTGCAATTCCGGAACAGTCCCCGCTGCTGTAAGCCTATATTAAACCTTATTTCAGAATTAGCCACTGTTTGTTGCCAGGAAACAACGGGAAGGCGGAATAAGGAGGGTGAGTCAGAAGACCTGCCGCATGCATTAACTATTCAGCCTTTCGGAGGAAAAGCGATGAGTATGATTTGCACCGGAGTATCCCTTGTATTTCACTCATTCACTTTCTCACGACAGTAAACCGCACTAACTGTGCACGGATACACGTGATGAAAAAATTTTACATCTTATTGATGCCGGTTTTGATTTTACCGGCGTTGAGTAATGTACAGGCACAAATTCCCGACACCATCAGTTTAAAGACTGTTGAAGTGATGGGATCACGCGCGACAGTTTTTACCGGTGGCATCAGTACAGTTTTAACTGACAGCACAAAGCTTACTCCTTTTCAGAATCAATCACTGGCTGAATTGTTATCCACCAATTCGGCAGTATTCATCAAAACATACGGTTCGGGTGGTTCAGCAACAATTTCATCAAGGGGAACCGAAGCACGTCACAGCGCCATTTTATGGAATGGATTCAATTTAAATTCCGCTTCACTGGGACTCACCGATCTCTCCATGATCCCGGTTTTTTTAACTGATAAAATTTCATTGATGCATGGCGGATCTTCCCCTGTGAATGGAAATTCCGCAATAGGAAGTACGGTATTGATGGAAAATTCTCTTGGTCAGTTCAACGGAATAAATTCTACGGCCATCATTGCCGAAGGAGGGAATTTTGGAAATGTCCGCACCGCTGTGAACATGATATGGAGTAATCGTTTTATGGAAAGCAAGACTTCGGTTTTTTATGATGGCGCGAAAAATAATTTCACTTATACTGACTTGACTCGTCGCGATAAACCTGAGGCGACACAGCAAAATGCCGCTTACGACAATTATGGTTTGGTTCAGGATTTTCAATTTAAACTCAACTCCAATAATTTTTTATCGGCCGGGCTTTGGTACCAGGTCACAGACAGGGAACTGGCACCATTGATGACAAATCCACAGAGTAAAGCCAACCAGCGCGACAGTACCTGGAGAACTTTCATCGGATACAAACTGGTATTGAAAAAATCAGTGCTCTCTGTTAAAGGTGCTTACTTCCGCGAATTTCAATATTACGAGGATGCTAAATTTGAGATTGACAATAAATATCTTGTCAATAATTATTTTGGTGAAGCAGAGTGGCGTTATTTTCTTAGCGAGAAACTGGTTATCAATTCCGGTATCACGTACAATATGGGCGAGGCTTCATTCAAAGAATATTCCGGAAGTCAAATCCGGAGTACTGCTGCTCTGTTCTCCGATATCAGGTATTCGTTTGCAAAAGGCTGGCAGGCGAGTGTGAATCTGCGACAGGAATTTTCAAACATAGCTGCACCTCCATTCTCACCGTCTTTTGCATTGGAAGGAATCATTTTAAAAAATTACATTTCCGTTCTTGCAAAAGTTGGACGCAATTACAACCTTCCTTCTTTAAACGATTTGTACTGGATTCCGGGTGGAAATCCTGACCTGCTTCCTGAAGATGCATGGGGAGAAGAAATATCGTTGTTGTTTTTCAAAAATCATAAAAACTTACCGACCGTAACATTTACCGCATTTAATTCGGTCGTCCACAACTGGATAAAATGGCAACCTTCGGCAGGTGGCATTTACGCACCAAACAATTTACGGCAGGTGCATTCAAGAGGTTTGGAATCGGCTCTGGATTACAGGAAAAATTTGCGAAACTGGACTCTTGGCGCTTCCATACATTACACATGGTCCAAATCTTCAATTTCAGAAACGAATGTACAGGATGAAACAGCAACACTGGATAAACAATTGATGTATGTTCCGGAACACATGTTCAATGCAAATTTTTCGGTTGCCTGGAAATCGGTTTCCCTGTTTATTTCCAACTCTTATGTTGGAGAAAGATTTACTACCAGTGACAACACTTCAAAACTCGACGACTTCTATACTGCTGACATGTCAGTAGAAAAAAGTTTTGTGAAATTACGGATACCCTTTTCGTGTTACGTAAAAATTTACAACTTAACTGATGCATCCTACCAGGTGATGGCTTATCGCCCAATGCCCGGTAGGTGGTACAGTGCAGGAATTAAAATAAATTTCAACCTACCTAATAAATCTTAAAAATAAAACTATGAAACATTCATTTATGAAAATCAGTTACCTGTTAGCATTGATAATACCTGCTTTTTTTCTTACTTCCTGTGATGATGATGCAGAAAATGACAACGCCCCTGTCGTAATTAATACTACGGGAGTGTTTGTAATTAATGAAGGATCGTTCGGTGCTGGTAATGGAAGCACCTCCTACCTCAATGTCACAAACAACATTATGACCAACGATGTATTTGAAACAGTCAATGGTTTTCCTTTGGGTGATGTGGCACAATCCATGACATTACACAAGGGCAAAGGATATATTGTAGTGAACAACTCTCAAAAAATTGAAGTCGTGAACGCGACCAATTTCGCAAGTGTTCAAACAATTTTTGGTTTTCAAAGTCCGAGATATATGGTAGGTGTAGGTACAAAAGGTTATGTGACCGATTGGATTTCAAATGCAGTTAAAGTGCTTGATCTTAATACCAACACAATTACCGGATCTATTCCTGCAGGAAACGGTCCGGAGCAGTTGCTTGTTTCAGGAGTTAAATTGTTTGTAGTAAACGGTGGGGGTTTTGGTATGGACAGCACCGTTACAGTTATTAATTTAGGTAACGATGCAGTAATAGCCACCCTTCAAGTGGGAGTAAATCCAAACAGTCTTGTGACAGATGGAGCAGGAAAATTGTGGGTATTGTGCGCAGGTTCTACCGGACCTGATTACATTGGAGGAACTGCGGATGATATTGCAGGTTCGTTATGGAAAATTAATCCGTTTGATTATCACGTCGATCAGCAATTCACAATGGGACAATCAGAGCATCCTATAAAACTTCAGATTGACAATTCCGGAAGCTATCTTTACTATTTACTTGGCGACGACGGATACACCGGTAAAGTAATAAGGATGGCTACATTCCCTGGTCAAATAAACAGTACACCTTATATCAACAAATCGTTTTATGGTTTAGGAATAGACAAAACTTCCGGAAACATTTACGGAGCATATGTTCCCGGCTTCTCTCAAAACGGTTCCATATTCCGTTTTACTGCTACTGGAGCAACTATCGATTCAATGGCAGTAGGAGTTGCACCAAATGGATTTGTGTTTCAGACGAATTAAAAGCCGTGCAGGATCTAAGCACGACGAAGTCGGGCTGTAATCCTGCACTAATAAATATGTGGATCTCTGATCCACGAACTCAAAGTTAATTGGATCAGAGTTCCACATATTTAATTTCAACGAATACTTTTTTCCGACTCCAGAGGAATCGCATTTACCCAGAAAATTGTGCATTTTAATTCACGACTTCAGAGGAGTTGCATGTTTTGATCGACAATGTTAGCTCGCATCCGACAACCATCATTTCGGTTGAGCAAAATAATTTGCACACCAATTCGCAGCAAAACATTCGACCCCTCTGGGGTCGTAATTTATGACTACTGCATTTTTCTGGGAACATGTGACCCCTCTGGGGTCAAAAAACAAAAGTTGTCACTTTCGACAAGTTTACCATGCATACTTCGACTACGCTCAGTATTTACTCACAGAAGGGCTCCGTGCAACGCATTCAACTTGTCACTTATCACTCTACTCCAGTAATAATGGTAGAAGTAACAATAGTATTACTTTTATGTCCGGCTCTGTCGCGCAAATAAACTTCATACTTTACCGTGTCGTTGGGTTGGAGCGGGTTGTAATCTACGTTGATTAAAATATCACCTTTGAGTGAATTGTTGTTTCCGCGGGGAATCAGGAAAGGCACCCTGTAATTGAATGCTCCAAACGGATCATCAAAGGGTACAAAAACACCATCTTTCATTTCATAAAACTTAATAAATACATCCCTGCTCACGGTATCCAGTTTCGGGGAACCTATATCACCATCACCATCGGTAAAGCTGAAAATCAATATTACAGAATCATTGAGTGCGACATTCTGTAACAGTTTGAGCGACTTGAATGTGATTTCAGGAATTTTTGGATATGTCTCCTCCTTCGAGCAGCTTATTAAGAATAATATGGCCACAACCGGAAAAATAACAAAGGCTATGAAGGAATTTCTGGTCATAATGTAAAGATAAGAAATTTCGGAATGAGTGAGTATCTTCGTATTCTAATAACAGCAAAAAATGGCACTTATTATACCTGTTCGCGGAATTTCCCCGAAGGTCGGAAACAACTGTTTTCTGGCTGATAATGCGACAGTTACAGGTGAAGTGGTGATGGGTGATGACTGCTCTGTGTGGTTTAATGCGGTGGTACGGGGCGATGTGAACTCAATTACCATCGGCAACCGCGTAAACATACAGGACCTGGCCGTGATACATTGTACTTATCAAAAAGCGAAAACAGTGATCGGGAATAATGTGTCAATCGGTCATTCAGCGATTGTGCACGGCTGCACCATTCACGATAATGTACTCGTTGGAATGCGAGCTGTAATAATGGACCATGCTGTGATCGGAGAAAATTCAATGATCGCTGCCGGAGCCGTGGTCCTTGAAAATACGATTGTAGAACCGGGAAGTATCTGGGCCGGGGTTCCTGCAAAAAAAGTAAAGCAGATGACACCGGAACATTTTAAGGAACTTAACGAGCGCATCTCAAATAATTATTTAATGTATTCCACCTGGTATAAACAGTAGAAAATATGTCAGCCAAATTGAAAGCCATTTGCATTTTACTTTTTTGCTTCTTTCAATTCCCTCTTTTGGTTTCAGGTCAGGGTGATTCCACATACTACGAAGACTATACCTCACAAATAACAGGTCGCTTTTATTTTTCGCAAAAATACACCAGCCTTATAATTGACAACAAAGACGATAAGTTAGATCTTACCTATCGTCCAAATACTACTTTCAACATGGGTATTGGTGCCAGTTACGACTGGTTCACATTAAACCTTGCTTATGGTTTTGGTTTTCTGAACCAGGATGAAGAAAGAGGTGAAACAGAATACCTCGATTTGCAGGCACATTTTTACGGCCAGAAATTAAACCTCGACCTGTTCGGTGAATTTTATAACGGATTTTATCTTCATCCAAAAGGCAAAGCCTCCACCGATGATTCATTTTACCTCCGGCCTGATTTAAAAATTTCAGAACTCGGCGCTTCCGTACAATATGTTTTCAATGATACTAGATATTCCCTCCGCGCAGCAAGCATTCAAACACAACGACAGCGGAAATCAGCAGGCAGTATTCTTGCAGGTGTGGAATTTTATTTTGGTGTGATACGTGCCGACAGTTCCATTTATCCATCTATGGTAAAAGTCGATACTCTTAACAACAACCAGGCAGACTTTCTTGAAATTGGACCCAACATCGGATATGGATATACACTTGTGTTTCTGAAAAATTTCTATCTCTCTGCATCACTTTCAGCAAACCTTGATTATGGAATTACCAATTACTATAACGATGCCGGCAGTGACCACAGCACAGGAATCAGTCCTAATGCAATGGTTCGTATTTATGCTGGTTACAACACACCCAAAAATGCATTCAGCATTACATATATAAATAATAAAGTTTCGCTCTCCCCTGCCGAGCATAACAGAGTAGCCATCAATACCGGAAACTACAGGATAAATTATGTGAGAAGATTTGTACCCGGACCAAAAACAGTTCGCTTCCTTAAATCCTTACCTATTTTCTGATGGCTAAATCTCCAAGGATTCGTTCACCATATTGTACCAACTGCGGCAAAGTCCTTCACACGATAGATAATTACTGTCCGAACTGTGGTCAGGAAAACGATAACAAGAGGCAGTCCTTCAAAAAAGTAATGGCGGAATTTTTCGAAGGATTAGTTTCCATCGATTCACGACTTGCACATTCACTTCCTGCACTCTTATTCCGCCCCGGATTTTTAACGAAGGAATTCCTCTTGGGACGACGTCAGCGCTACCTCGATCCCATAAGAATGTTTCTTTCTATCCTGGTACTTTATTTTATCCTGGCTTCATTTGGTAATGGTGCAGAAACTGAACAACGGGATGCTACCATCAGCCACATTATTGATTCTGTTTCCACTGCAAACGGTACTGATACCGCTACAGTTTTCGACAATGGCCCATTCAAAGTAAATATTACTCAAGGTGCAACCGCTGCAACCGAAACAGATACATTAATCGCAACAGGAGATGAAGTTGAACTCGACGATCCTGACTATTCTTCAATCAAAAAATTGGTAAAGAGTGGTATTACTGATACCCGTGCGGTAATGGATTCCCTTAACATTGAAAATACTTTTTGGAACCGGTTTTATTACAGTGAAGTCATCAAATTTGCAAGTTCTGATTATAATGATTTCAAAGATTTTCTTTTTTCAAAATTACCCTGGATTATTTTTGTGCTGATGCCGGTGTTTGCACTGTGGCTGAAATTACTTTATTTCAGAAGGGATTTTTATTATATCGACCATTTAATTTTTTCATTCCACCTGCATTCGTTCATTTTTATAATGGGAGGAATTTATTTTATTCTAAAGTATATTGCCGATCTTGATCTCGCAGACTGGTTATTTTTTACAGTGTTGATTTATGCAATACTCGCCTTCAAAAATTTTTATAAGCAGTCTTTGATAAAAACCATCTCAAAATTTGTACTGCTGTGGGGGTTGTACCTGGTGTCGGCGCTGTTTTGTTTTACGATATCGCTGGTAGTGATATTCTTGATTTATTGAAAAATTGGTCATTGGTAAAGAGTCGGCAGTAGGCAGTTGCCAGTCGGCAGTCATTAGTCATTAGTCATTAAATACGCCCTGAAGCGTGTTTTGAACGAAGTGAAAAACTCTGCTCCAGGGGTCATTGGTGATGTCTCGGCGATGTTTCAAGCATGGTCATCATTTTGGAGACGCCAGGCATGGCGTCTCTACGGGGAGACATTTCAATGAGTTGATGTATATTGGAATTCCAATTCGGTTTATTTTCCAATATTCTTATTCTCCCATTCTCTCATTTCCCCATTCTCCCATTTTCTCATTCCCTTCATCCCTTCCAAAGGTTTTTATGTTCCAGTTTAATTTTGCCTTTGAAAAATATTTTCGTGCTTTCTTCGAAGGATTTGGTGAAATCGGAAATATAAAAACGGTGTTTGCGGGTTAATTTCGTGTTAAGCAGATTTTTTGATTCGAGTAAATTCTGAACGTGACGTGCTACGATATCAGCAGAGTCCACAATGTTGATTCCTTTTTTATAATATTCCTCGATTTCAGGTTTGATAAGCGGATAGTGGGTGCAAGCGAGGATGAGGGCGTCAATCTTTTTGATTTTCGGTCGCGATAAATAGCTGTTGATGATGGTGCGACTGATTTTGTTATTGAAAAAACCTTCTTCAATCATGGGCGCCAGAAGTGGTGTAGCAAGTGATGATACTTTCATCTGAGGATTTGCTTCACTGATGCGCAAAGCATATGCGTTCGATTTTATGGTAGCACGTGTTCCTATCACGCCTACATGCTTTACTTTTTTAAGATTACTTACTTCATGCACCACAGGATTGATTACATCCACCACAGTGGCTTTGCTGCCTACATGTTTCTTCACAGCATCATACGCGATTGATGAAGCCGTATTACACGCTATTACAATCATTTTGCAGCCCTGACTTAACAGGAAGTCTGCGATCTTCACCGAATAACCTTTGATGGATTCAGGAGCCTTATCGCCGTATGGTAAGTGGGCGGTATCGCCGAAGTAAATCAGTGTTTCATCAGGCAGGAGCCTGTGAATGGCATTGGCGACGGTGAGTCCGCCTATTCCGGAATCAAAAATTCCTATGGGTTTGCCATGGTCTGGAGATTTCGAGCTTTTCATTGTGAGGGGGCAGGGGATTACAGATTCGTAGACTCGGTGCAAGGGATCTGATTACAGATTTTTTGACCCGGCGCACCGACCTTAGTGGTCGAAAATAATAAACAATGAGGACTAAAACGAAAAAAGCCATCACGTTATGTCGTAATGGCTTTTTTTTATCAAACTTTTCCGGATTATTTCAAACCTAGTTTCGCTTTCACCTGTGGCATGATATCATCAGATTCCTGTGCGAATAAAACAACACCTACACTTGTATCGAAGATGTATGAATATCCTTTTTCTTTTGCGATTCCTTTGATAGCGTCTTCTGCTTTCTTAATGATAGGAGTATAAATTTCTTCTTTCTTTTTCTGTAAAGATTGTTGTGCTGAATCCTGGAAATCCTGGATACGTTGCTCAAGATCATTGATCTCTTTCGCTTTCATTTCTTTTATAGGCTCAGCCATTGTTGCTTCGTTAGCTCTGAAATCGCTCACTTTACTTTGGTATTCGTTGGTCATCGTTTTGAGTTGTGCCTCAAGTGAAGAACCGAATTTCTGCAAAGTAGAATCTGCAGCTTTGGTTTCGGGCATCTGGCTCAATAAAGTAGTTGAGTTAATGTGTCCGAATTTCAGGGTTTGTGCCTGAATAGTACCTGCTGCGATTAAAACGATTAAAGCAACAAGTTTGATGGTCTTTGTCATAGGTTGGTTTTTGAAATTGAAATGTAATATAAGTTTGGTTATTATCTGGGTTTAATTGTGTTGTCAGGATTTGATGCAGGACTTTCTTTCGGAGGAGTTGATGTAGAAGAACCTGGTTTGGTTGTTCCACCCGGTGCACTTCCACCTGACTTACCTGCTCCACCACCTGCGTCCTTATCACCTGTTTTGTATCCCAACGCATTCAGGATATCATCACTTTTATCGTATTTAGGATTTGCATAAAGCATGATCAGGTCACTTGATTTGTCGAATACAACGGCATAACTCTGATCAGTTGCCATCTTTTTAATCGCGTTGTAAATTTTATCCTGGATTGGTTTTACAAGCTCTTGTTTTTTCTTGAACAATTCACCTTCGAAACCGAATTTCTGTTTCTGAAAATCTTTTACTTCTTTTTCTTTCTGAATTATTTCATTCTCTCTCTTACGCTTCATTTCATCGGTAAGAAGAATCTGCTCTGCTTGAAAATCTTTATATAATTTATCAATGAAAGCATACTTGGCTTCTATATCTTTTTGCCAGTTGACCGACAATTGATCCAATTGTTGTTGTGCCGCTTTGTATTCTGTGATATTATCGAGGATATATTGAGTATCCACATAACAATACTTCTGTGCAAAAGAACCGGCCGGAAACAGTACGGTAAGAACTGCAAATAACACGATTAACTTTTTCATAATGAACTGGTTTTAAGGGTTTGCAAAATTAACATTTTTAGAACTGCTGACCAATAGTGAAGTGAAATTCTCCCCCGTTTGCCTGTTTGGTGCCTGGCAGGTTGTCGAATCCGTATCCCCAGTCAAGTCCGAGTAATCCAAACATCGGCAAGAAGATCCTGATTCCGCCTCCTGCAGCACGTTTTATATCAAACGGACTGTATGATTTCCAGAGGTTGAATGCGTTACCTCCCTCAAGGAATCCAAGTGCGTAAATAGTTGCTGCGGGGTTTAATGACAAGGGAAATCTTAATTCGAACGTGTACTTATCATAAATTGTGCCACCGCCCGGAGGGTTCAGCGAATTGTTCGGGTAACCACGCTGGGCAATGATCTCACGACCATCAAGTGAGAAACCGGAAAGACCATCCCCACCAAGGTAGAAACGCTCAAATGGAGACTGACCAATATCCTTATTGTAATATCCAAGGAATCCGAAGTTGGCCCGGATGTTCAATACGAGTTTATTCCAGGCAAGAGGTGTAAACCAGGAGGCACCAAATTTCCATTTGTGGTATTCGATGAATTTGTATTTCTCCTGATCCTCCATCAGTGCATAATTCTTGTTGTTTATAAGCGAATACGGTGGAGTTAACTGCACTGTAAAGTTAAACTGTGAACCTAACCTTGGATAAATCGGAGCATCCACTGAATTCCTTGAAATTGTTTCCTGGAAGCTGAAGTTATTTGAATACCCGTCGCTGAAGAGGAAACTGCTGGAATAATTTTGCAGTACGTAATGCTGGAAATTTAATTCATGGTACACATTGAAATAATCATCCGGCTTCCTGAGACGTTGTCCCAAACCAACCGACATACCAATGATGTTAATGGACTGCCTTGTAATATCTGATTTTTTCTTTCCGTTGGATTGAATCGAATTAAATACAGAAACGCTGAGTGAGTTTGGTTTTTTTCCTCCAAGCCATGGCTCAGTGAACGAAGCACTATACGACTGGAAATATTTTCCGTTTGTCTGAGCACGCACACTTAATCGCTGTCCGTCGCCGGAAGGCAATGGAGTCCATGCTCCCTTTTTAAACATATTCCTTCCGGAGAAGTTATTGAAGGTCACACCTAATGTTCCCACAATTTGTCCTGCTCCCCATCCGCCTGACAATTCAATCTGATCAGAAGGCCTTTCTTCAACCACATACTCAATATCAACAGTACCATCCTGTGGATTTGGTTTAGGATTCACTCCCAGTTTTTCCTGGTCGAAATAACCCAATTGCGCCAATTGTCTTTGTGTACGAATGATGTCATTTCGTGAAAACAACTGACCTGGTTGTGTACGAACTTCACGAAGTATTACTTTATCGTTTGTTTTTGTGTTTCCAACAATTGTGATCTTGTTTACGATGGCTTGCTTACCTTCATAAATACGCATTTCATAATCGATCGAATCACGAGTTACCTGAACCTCAACCGGAGTTACGGAAAAGAAAAGATATCCGTTATCCATGTAAAGTGAAGTAATGTCACGTCCCGACTGACTTCCGAAAAGTCCCTCATCCAGTTTTTTCTGATTGAATATCTCACCCTTTGTTATGTTCAGGATTTTGTCGAGATCACGAGCGGCATATTTTGTATTTCCTATCCAGGTAATGTTCCTGAAATGATATTTCGGACCTTCTTCAATGTAAATATTAATATCTACACTTTTTCGATTATAAGGAATTACGGTATCAAAAACAATTCGTGCATCACGGAATCCTTTTTCAGTGTACTCTGCGATGACTTTAGTTTTATCTTCCTGGTAACTTTCATCAATGAATTTTGAAGAGGAGAAGAGTCTGAAAAAGTAGAGCTCTTTAGTGTTCTTCATTTTCCTTTTCAGCTTTGCAGCCGGGATCTGGGTGTTACCTTCAAAGTTGATGCTGTGAATTTTTACACGTTTTCCTTTATTCACATTGATGACCATCATTTGATTGTTGATCATTCCTTTTTCATCCTTCACATCAATCACTACTTCTGTATGGAGGAATCCTTTTTCCACATAAAAATCACGGATCGAATTCTTGGTTGTCTGAACCAGATTTTCGGTGATAATTTTTCCTGTAACCAGATTTATTTTCTCCCTGAGTTTATCCGCATCTGATTTTGTAACGCCGTTAAATGAAAATCTCGAAAGACGAGGGCGTTCCTGCAATCGCAATTCAAGGAAAATTTTATTGTCCTGAATTTTGGTTGCCACAATTTTGATATCTGACAAAAGTCCCTGCTTCCAAAGATTCTCAACAGCTTTTGCAATTTTATCACCCGGTACTTTCAGTTTATCACCTACCGACAATCCCGATAAGGTGATAAGAACTTTCTCGTCCAGGAATTGAATTCCGGAGACAGTAATACCTGCAATTTCATAATCTTTCGGGTGCGCGTAATCGAGCTGATTTTCATCTCCACCGACAACCACCTGGGCCGTGACCGGTTTCAATAAAACTAAAAACAGGGATAAAAAAAGTAAGAGTCTTTTAAGCATGCTGATTCCCGGGGTGTTGTTCATTTACCATACCATATCTGCGATCACGCTTTTGAAAGTCGGCAATGGCTTCATAAAAATCCTCTCTCCTGAAATCTGGCCATAACTTTTCTGTAAAATATAATTCTGCATAAGCTATCTGCCAAAGCATAAAATTACTGATGCGGTGTTCTCCTGAAGTCCTGATCAGTAATTCAGGGTCAGGACAAAAGGCAGTGCACAGATAACCGGAAAATGTACCATCATCTATTTTATCCGGATCCAGCTTACCTGCTTTTACATCAGCAGCAATTCGTTTGGTTGCATCAACTATTTCCCATCTCGAGCTGTAACTTAACGCAAGAATGAGTGTCATTCGTGTATTACCTGAAGTAGTTTTTATAGTATCCTCAAGTTGCTTCCGGCACCCCTTAGGGAGACTATTGATATCACCTATAGCCGCAAGTCGGATATTATTGTCCATTAACGTTTTGGTTTCCTTGCTGATGGTATTGATCAGCAATTCCATAAGCGCATCCACTTCCCACCTGGGTCGTTTCCAGTTTTCGGTTGAGAAAGCATAAAGTGAAAGGTATTTGATACCCAGTTCTGCTGCTGATTCCACAGTGTCGCGAACTGCTGCTACACCATGCTGATGACCAAATGTGCGGATTTTTCCTTGCTTACGCGCCCAACGACCGTTTCCATCCATGATAATGGATACATGAACAGGCAATTTTTCGGGTAGTATCTGGTCTTTGAAACTCATTTGTAAAAAGAAGGTGCAAAGTTAGTAAAATAAGCTATGCTGTCCCGTTCTACCTGAGTTTACTTTTAAAAGGAGTGCAGTTGTCGTAATGCTTTTTGGAAAGGGCATAATTGAGAGTAATGCCGGTGAACATGTAGTAGTCCTTATCGGATGCATTTCCGCGCTGACGGTCGGTATTGTCGACTGACTGACCATCAATACTTCTGTCACCTAAAACCGCAGACAATTCCCCGTTTTGAGTTTGCAGCACATCCGGATCTGCATATGTGGTACTCACATCGTCAAAATAATCGGTGTACAACCTTCTGGGGCCTGCCTCGATTGTAATTCCTAACCTCTTGGCAACCTTAATTTTAACACCACCTCCAAAAGCAAGTGCAAGCTGAATCCTGTTGTATTTATCGCGATCGGGATATGCTGAAGTTCCCTGTCCTTCGGTACCCAAAGGCTGCAGGTTATACCAGTCGCCATTCAATTCTGCCTGGGGATTGAAATAGAATCCCGCAAGTCCTCCAAAAATGAATGGTGAAAACCGACTTTCAGGGTTTGCTACCTGGTAATCAAGAAAATTAAATTCAAACACAAAACTACCATCCCAGGTGTGGGTACGGAAAGATAAATTACGGTTCTTTTGGTAGTCATCATCTGATCTTGAATCTTCAGCACCCATAGTACCATAGGTAAGAGCAAGACGATATGACCAATGATTGTTGAAATTACTTCTGTAAAGAATTCCAATTGCCGGTTTTAAAAAAACAGGATTGAACAAGGATTTATTGATCTCCCCTTTGTAAGTGGCAGTACCTAAAAACAAACCAACCTCAGCACTTTGTGAAAACAAATGTGCCGGCAATAAGGCAAGTAATAAAACTGATAAATGGAGTTTCCTTAACATCAAAATTCAACCAAACCCGGTTGGGGATAAAACGCCGGAGCTTAATAATTAGTGCACTAAATCAGAACATCGGGAAAGATGATCTTCCGGTGCGAAGTTTATAATTGATGCTGATAATGGCAAACATGTATGAATCCTTATCTCTCGGATCACCCCGTTGCTCTCCGGCAGCGGTTATGTATGGGTAACCTTTGTCTGATTTGTCAGCCATAATTGCAGCAAGCGCTCCATTCTCAGTGGAAATAGCAGTGTTGTCATAATATGTTTTGCTGGCATCGTCTATGTAGTCGGTAAATGTTTTGCGGATTCCATACTCAAGACCAATACCCCAGCGACGGTCAAAGCTGTATTTCACTCCTATTCCTACCGGAATACAGAACTGAAATTTGCTGTACTGTTCACGGTCTGAACCTGATAAACCTTGTCCTTCTGTACCGAGATCCCTTAAGTCAACCCATTCGCCACTCTCAGGATTCTGGCCCTTTGGATTAAAATAAAAAAAGCCGGCACCTACGAAACCATATGCCGACAACTCAAATCCTCTTTGACCACGCACACCCTTCAAACGGTACCTGGATCCTACCTGCTCCTTGATAAAGGCGAATTCAAAGTTGGTACTGAGTTCATAGATATTGGTCTTAAAATTCAGATTCCTGTAATTCCTGAAAAACTCTTTAGTAAGAGCATCATCACCGGTAACTTTTCCATAAGTGAACTTGGTATTCAAGGCCATTGCAGGTGAAAGTTTGTAACGGAGTCCACCACATAAAGATAGGCGTGTCTGATTGATTTCCAGATCTTTAAGGTAATTTGTTCCAATTTGATCAGCACCTCCAAGTTCTCCAAGGAAGTTACTTGGCCCTACACCGAAATGGATTTCTGTGCGATATGCTTTCCAACGACTTTTGTATCGTTGAGCATTAACAATACCCGGTAATACAAGTGCAATGAATAACAGAACGTATAATTTCTTCATAACTTCCTTTTTGGCCATGCACAAAAATATATGATTAATTTATTATTAACAAGATAATGAATCTTCAAACCTCAATTTCTTACATCCAGACCCCACATCAATTTGTTCCTCAATGTTCCCAGGAAGTTTTCATTGTGCAGTCGGACAATGTTTGCCATGAAGTTTTCACGACGTGCTGCCAGCTGAATTGAGGAATCAATTGTGACTGACCGGGAATCGAGTGAGGCAAGGAAGTATTGGCTACGGCCCTCAACCTCAAGCGATATTACGTATTTATCGGAGACAACGATAGGACGTACATTCAGATTGTGTGGTGCAATTGGGGTAATCACAAAATTTTCGGACTGTGGCACAATGATAGGCCCGCCGCAACTAAGTGAGTATCCTGTTGAACCTGTGGGAGTTGCAATAATCAACCCATCTGCCCAATAGCTGTTCAGGTATTCGCCATTCAGGTAGGTATGAATGATGATCATTGAAGAGCTGTCTTTTTTATGGATGGTAATTTCGTTAAGAGCGTAATTGACTTCCCCGAACAGAGGCTTGTTTGTTTCCAGCCGGATGAGTGATCGTTGATCGAGATCATAGCGGCCATGGATTATAGAACTCACACAATTTGCGATATCGTCTTTCGGGATACTTGCAAGGAAACCAAGTCTTCCGGTATTGATTCCCACGATAGGAATCCCACTGTCGCGCACCAGCGAAATTGTATCCAGCAGTGTCCCATCTCCTCCAAGGGTGAACAGGAAATCCACTACTCCTTTCAACTCATCATGAGTTGAAAAAGTTGCAGGTGGCAATACAATTGAAGAATTGTGTTTGAGGTAATTGTAAAACGGATGATACAAAACCACTTCCACACCTGCTATTTTTAGTTCTTTCAGAAGCAGGTCAGCAAAAGGTACAACTGCAGGAACTCCGGATCTTCCGTAAATGGCTATTTTCATGTCAGCGTGCAGGCAGGGTTTTCAAATTGGTGCTGTAAAGTGCAGAAAAAATCCGTTTTCACCAAATTTATTGAACGAATATTCCACGCGCATTACCAGGTTGTAATAGGTAACATAGTCAATTCCAAGTCCGTATCCGAACTGCCAGGAATTACCAAGGGGATTGTCATTCGCAAATTGCCGATCGCGTGTGTAGCCCATATCGAAGTTAGCGTTCATATAAAACGCATATGGGATTGTTCTGAATTTTTCAAGCACAGACCAGGGCAAAGAAATTACACGGGTCGGTAACAAAGCAAACTTAACAGAACTCCTGTTTAAAATGAAATTTTGCCCAGGTATCACGTAATATTCATAACCTCTCACAAAGTCATTTCCAAATCCAAATCCTCGCTGATTAAAATAGGGAGCATCACTTTTGCCAGATAATTTTCCTTTCACGGTGGTTGCAAAATACCAGCGTGGTGCCATCTGATAAAAATATTTGATTTGAGAAGAAAGGTATAACAGGCTTGGTTCATTTTTCATTAAACCAATTCCATTTTTCACCACATCAAAATCAAACAAATATCCTTTCAAAGGATAGATTTTAAAATCACGTTTATCCCTGCGGAATTGCCACGAAATTGTGATGAGTTCCTGTGAAGTTCTGCCCTGACCAAGATAATCAGGATTCAGTTCCGCGATGGTATCAGAAATTGAATTGTAACGATAGTCGGCCGCAATGGATGTGGTATTATAAAATCCGGAACGTTGTGAATATTTAATTCCACCATAAATTTCTTTTCTCACAAAATGAGGATCCTGATACAACAATTGCTTGCTCTCTGATACCGCATATCCTGCTTCCCTGTTTCGTGAATACGCAAATCCAAAAGACAATCCTTCCTTCTGATTTTTATTGATGTATGGAATGGTGTAAGAAATTCCAATCCGCTGAGAATATCCCCAACGGAATTGAAATCTCACAGATTCATTTCTGCCCCGGAAATTATCCCAGTTGAGATAAAAGCCATAGTTCACACGCGACCAATCACCCGACTTCACCCATTCATTGAAGTTTCTGTCGACAAGTTCAAAAATCGGAATTGGCATAATATACCAGCGCTCTTTGAGGTCAATTACTACTACACTTTGTCCGGGAGCAATCAGCTGATGTGAAATTGTTACGAAGTTGAACAGATTTGTATTCATCAGGTTCTCTCTCGTTCGTTCTGCAGCTCTTTCAAAAACCAGGAGAGGGAGTGTGTCATTTTCATGAATCAACAGCTCCCTCTGAATAATGGACATACGGGTAATTTTATTTCCCGTGATGATCATCTGTGAAATTATAATGACTTCATTTTGTGCCCGCACAGAATCCTCTTGTGCAGGAATAATTTGTCCGGCCGCAGGTGGCTGATTAAAAATGAAAATAAATGCAAGAAAGAGGACAAATCTGTAATTGGGCATCTGATATGGATCGCCGCAAAGTTACATTTTGAGGTAGTTCATAAAAGCATCGTAACGCGATTGAAGGTCGGGCTGGAATTCGCTTTGATGATAAGATGCCTTTACTTCGAAATTATGACGGTAAAAACCAGCAAGGATGCGGGTCAGGTCGATAAAAT
>Ga0190274_10000196_pt1 | contig 40624 bp, 33 predicted proteins | sample Popmic531T_FD_133002 | JGI IMG/M metagenome (GOLD analysis project Ga0190274, IMG submission 133002) | Populus adjacent soil microbial communities from riparian zone of Yellowstone River, Montana, USA - 531 T | ecosystem: Environmental > Terrestrial > Soil > Riparian zone | place: USA: Montana... | reverse complement strand
GTATGAGCAGGCCCGGGGAATCGCGGCCGATCCCGTGGGCTCAAAGCAGTTTCGCGGTCCCGACATCTTCTTCGTCGGCGACGTCCCGGCGCGGCAAGGGCGCCAGGCCTGGGTCGTGTGGGACGAGGGCGACCGCTATCCCGATCTCATCATCGAGCTCCTCTCCCCCTCCACCATGAAGAAGGACCGCACGGTGAAGAAGGACTTCTACGCCCGGACGTTCCGGACGGCGGAGTACTACCTCTACCGGATCGAGACCCAGACGCTGGAGGGTTTTCGGCTGGCGGGCGGCGAGTACCAGCCGAAGAAGCCCGAAGCTCCGGGACGTTTCTGGAGCGACAAGATGGGCCTGGAGCTCGGGCTCTGGGAGGGTAGGATCGAGGATGAGGATGCGACCTGGATCCGCCTGTTCGATCGCGACGGCCGGATGATCCCGACCGAGGGCGAGGCTGAGCGCCAACGCGCGGAAGTGGCGGAAACACGCGCCGAAGCCGAGCGCCAGCGCGCCGAGGCGGCGGAAGCGGAGCTCGCGCGGCTCCGCGCCCAGCTGAGAGAGAGGGAGTGACCCTCGCCCTCATCCCCGCCGCCGGCGCTTCGGGCCGAATGGGCCGGCCCAAGCTTCTCCTTCCCTACGGCACGAGCACGATCCTGGGCTCTCTCGCTTCCGCCCTGCGGGCGGGCGGGGACTCGCCGGTCGTGATCGTGGCGGCTCCCGACGATACGGAGCTGCAGGAATGGGCACGGGCGTTCGGCGCCATGGTGGCGATCAATCCCGATCCGGACCGGGGGATGCTCTCCAGCATCCGCGAGGGAATCGCGGTTCTCGGGGGTACGGCCCGGCTGGCGCAGCGCGGCGAGGTCGTCCTCGTCTCCCCGGGGGACCTGCCCGCCCTCCGTCCGGCGACGGTCGCCGAGCTCCTCTGGCGCCGGGCAGCGGCCGGGGCTCCTCTCGCTGTGCCGGCCTTTCAAGGAAAGCGGGGCCACCCGCTCGCCATCGCTCCGGATCTTCTCCCCGAAATCGAGACCCTCGATCTTTCGGTCGGCTTGAAGGAGCTTCTGGAGCGCCATGCCGCGGCGGTCCTCGAAGTTCCGGTCGACGATCCGGGCGCCGTCCGCGACGTGGATACGCCGGAAGACTACGAGAGCCTGCTCCCGCCTCCCTAATTCCCGGTCGGACATCCAAGTCGACCGGAACCGACATAAGGATGTAGGATGTGCGCATCGACTCGCTTCGTGCGAGCCGGATGCGTCTGGCGGATTTGAGCAGAACGGCTGTCCATGCATTCCGATTCTCCACACCTCGCCACGGTTCGCGGATCGATCCCGTGGCAGGTCCTGACCCTCTCCCTCCTGCTGACCAGCCTCGCCACGTACTACCTGCTCGTCACGGCGGAGCACCGGCAGCGCCAGCGCTTCCAGAATCAGGTCGAACGGATTCAGCACCTGCTCGAGGATCGGATGGAGGTCTATCTGGCTCTCCTGCGCGCCACCAGCGGCCTCTTCGCGGTGCAGGAGCCGGTCCATGGCGAGGCCTTTCATACGTTCGTCTCCAAGCTGGAGCTGCGGCAGCGCTACCCGGGGCTCCAGGGGATCGGGTTCAGCCGCCGCATCACCCCCGCGGAGGTGGAGCCCCTGGTCGCGGCCATGCGCCGCCAGGGGAACCCTGAGTTCCGGATCTGGCCGGACCATCCGCGGACGGAGATCAACGTGATCGTCTTCGTCGAGCCCCTCGACCGCCGCAACCGGGCGGCCCTCGGATTTGACATGTTCACCGAGCCCACCCGCCGCGCCGCCATGGAGCGTGCCCGCGACTCCGGGGCGCCCGCGGCCACCGGCAAGGTCTTCCTGCTCCAGGAGATCGAAGGGAAGAAGCAACCGGGCTTTCTCCTGTACGTCCCGGTCTATCGCCGCGGTCTGCCGCTCGCGACGGTGCAGGACCGGCGGTTCGCCCTCCTCGGCTATGTCTACAGCCCCTTTCGCGCCAGCGATTTCCTCGGGAGCATCCTGGGGCCGGACGACCGGCAGGAGATCGCTCTCCAGATCCATGCGGGACAGGAGCCGCTTCCCGACAACCTCCTCTACCGCTCCGGCGAAGCCTCATATCCGCGCTTCGTCCAGGCCGGCACGTTCGAGATCGGCGGCACGCCCTGGACTCTCGCGGCCTCCACTCTCCCCTCCTTCGAGGAGACCTCGGGCCGCCGGCAGGCCTGGGTCGTCCTCCTAGCGGGCCTGCTCACGAGCGGCATCCTGTTCGTTCTGTCGCGCTCGCAGGTCCAGGCCCGGATGGCGGCGGAGCGCTCCGCCGCCGATCTGTTCCGGTCCGAGGAGGCGCTGCGTGCGAGCGGCGAGCGCTATCGGCAGCTCGTCGAGCTGAGCCCGGAGGCCATCTTCGTCCAGCGCGAAGGGCGCTTCGCCTTCGTCAACAGCGCCCTGGTCCGCCTCCTCGGTGCCGCCGGTCCGGGCGAGATCCTCGGGCGGCCGGTGCTCGACTTCGTTCATCCGGAGTCGCGCGTACGGGCCGCCGGGCGCAGCCCGGGCCTTTTCGTGGAGGAGCGCTGGATCACCCGCGATGGCCGGACGGTCGACGTCGAGGCGGCGGCCAGCACGTTCCTCGATCAGGGATCGCCGGTCGCCCAGGTGCTCCTGCGCGACATCACCAGCCGCAAGGCGGTCGAGCGGCGGCTCCGCGAGGAGGCGGAGATCACCGAGACGCTCTACTCGATCGGCCTGGCGACCGCGGCCGAGCTCGACCTGCGCAAGCTCGCCCAGACCATCGTCGATGCCACGACCCACATCACCGGCGCGCAGTTCGGCGCCTTCTTCTATCACCTGGTGGACGACCGGGGAGAGGTCTTCCGGGAGCACAGCCTCGCGGGCACGCCGCCGGAGGGTATCGAGGAGTTCCTGGCGCCACGCGATCCCGCCATCCCGGGTCCCACGTTCCGCGGCGAGGGGGTCTTCCGCATCGACGACGTCCTCGACGACACCCGCCGCGGCCGTGAGCCGCCGGCGCCGGAGCGCTGGATCGGCGGCCTCGCGGTGCGGAGCTATCTCACGGTGCCGATCGTCTCCCGCTCGGGAGAGCTCCTCGGGGGCCTCTTCTTCGGGCACGCGGAGCCGGGCGTCTTCAACCGGCGGGTGGAGCGCATCCTGGGTGGGATCGCGGCACAGGCGGCGGTGGCGATCGACAACGCGCGGCTGTACGAGGCGGAGCGCCGCGCGCGAGCGGAAGCCGAGACCGCCAACCAGGCCAAGGACCGCTTCATGGCCTCGCTCAGCCACGAGCTGCGCACCCCGCTCACCCCCGTGCTCGCGGTGATCGCGGCCCTGGACCGGGAGAAGCACCTGCCACCCAACGTGCGGGACCGGCTGGCCACGATCCGCCGCAACGTCGAGCTGGAGGCGCGGCTGATCGACGACCTGCTGGACCTGACCCGCATCACCCGCGGCAAGCTCGAGCTCAAGCCGGAGGTCACCGATCTGCGGGAGGTCCTGGCGCACGCCCTGGAGGCGTGCTGCCCTGTCGAAGCCAGCGGCCGCGAGCGCTTCGAGATCTCCCTGCCGGCCGGCGACGACCTCCGCCTCTGGGCCGACGCCCCGCGCCTGACCCAGGTCTTCTGGAACCTGATGACGAACGCCCTCAAGTTCACCCCCGAAGGAGGCCTGATCCGCGTCCAGGCCCGCCGGGACGAGGCGTCCGGCGAGATCTTCGCCGAGGTGAGCGACCAGGGGATCGGCATCGATCCGCAGCGGCTCCCCCACGTCTTCGACGCGTTCGAGCAGGGGCAGCGCAGCATCACGCGCCAGTACGGCGGCCTCGGTCTCGGCCTCGCCATCACCAAGGCGATCGTCGAGCTGCACGGCGGCCGGATCGAGGCCCACAGCGACGGCCCCGGACAGGGCGCGACCTTCGGGCTCCGGCTGCCGGTCGGCGCCGCTCATCTGCCTGCCCAGGGATCGGAGCGGTCGGCGCGAGGACCGGCGCGCCCATCTTCGGACAGCCAGGAGCACCCGCTCCGCATCCTCCTCGTCGAGGACCATCCCGACACGGCGGACGCCATGCAGGAGCTCCTCTCGGTCTTCGGCCATCGGGTCACGGTGGCCAACAACGCCCGCGACGCCCTGGCGGCGGCCGCGGCAGCCCAGGCCGGCGCCGGCGGCCAGGAGATCGACATCGTCATCAGCGACGTCGGCCTGCCCGATATCAGCGGTCACGAGCTGATGACCGAGCTCAGGAGCCGCTACCAGGTCCCCGGGATCGCCCTGAGCGGCTACGGCATGGACGAGGACATCCAGCGCAGCCGCGAAGCCGGATTCGAGCGCCACCTCACCAAACCGGTCAACCTGCAGCTGCTCCAGGACGCCATCCTCGAGGTGGCGGGCCGCGGGGCTCCTGAAAGCGTATGGCACGGCGATTGAAGCAGCTGAGGACGGCCGGAGAGGCCGAGGAGGGCTCATGAGCATCGAGATTCAGCACGACGAAGCCGCCAAGAAGTACTACGCCGTGGTCGATGGCCAGGAATCGGTCTGCGAATATGGCGTGGCGGGCGACAAGACTCTGAATTTCTGGCACACCTACGTGCCGCCCGCCCTGCGCGGCCGCGGCATCGCCGAGCAGCTCGTCCACCAGGCCCTGGAAGATGCGCGCGACCGGGGCTACAAGGTGATCCCCTCCTGCTGGTATGTGCGGCTCTACGTCGACCGCCACCCCCAGCTCCAGGACGTGCTGGCCGGGAAGTAGGAATTTCCCGTCCGCCGTCCGCTTTCTCATGAGGAGGGCAGCAGCCCTGCCCTCCCCAAAAAACCTATGAGACAACGACTCCTGTCCCTGCTCCTGATCGCCTCCACCCTGGTGGCTTCGGCCTGCGCCACCAGCCCCGCGTCGCCGCGGACCGTTTCCGCTGCCGCACTGTCCCAGGCGCTGCCCGACGTCCCGACGGACCCGGCGGCGGTGCTCCCCACAGATCCGGCCATCCAGACGGGCAAGCTGGAGAACGGGCTGACGTACTACGTCCGCCGCAACGGCGTGCCGTCCGACCGGGTGGAGCTCTGGCTCGTGGTCAACGCGGGCTCCGTCCTCGAGGACGAAGACCAGCGCGGCCTCGCCCACTTCGTCGAGCACATGGCCTTCAACGGCACCAGGAACTTCGCCAAGCAGGAGCTGGTCAAGTACCTGGAATCGATCGGCATGCGTTTCGGGGCGGACGTCAACGCCTCGACCAACTTCGACGAGACGGTCTACACGCTGACCATCCCCACCGACAAGCCGGAGTTCCTCGACAAGGGGATGCAGATCCTGGAGGACTGGGCGCACGGCATCACCTTCGACCCCGAAGAGGTGAACAAGGAGCGCGGCGTCGTCATCGAGGAGTGGCGGCTCGGGCGCGGCGCCTCGGCGCGGATGCTCGATCAGCAGCTTCCCGTCCTCTTCCAGGGCTCGCGCTACGCCGAGCGCCTGCCCATCGGCAAGAAGGACATCCTGGAAACCGCGACGGCCGAGACGCTCCGCCGCTTCTACACGGATTGGTACCGGCCGGACCTGATGGCCGTCATCGCCGTGGGCGACACCGAGCCGGGGCGCTTGAAGGAGCTGATCCAGCAGCACTTCTCGAAGATTCCCGCTCCCCAGGCTCCGCGGGAGCGCCCGCTCTATCCGGTCCCTGAGCACGGCGAGACCCTGGTGGCCGTCGCCGCCGACCCGGAGACCACGGACACGACCGTGAGCGTCTACTCCAAGCTGCCGGCCCGGCAGCAGGACCGGGTGGGCGACTATCGCCGGAAGATTGTCGAGGGGCTCTATCACTCGATGCTCAACTCGCGGCTCGAAGAGATCTCCCGCCAGCCGGACGCCCCTTTCCTCTACGCGGGCTCCGGGGCCGGCCTCTTCGTACGCTCCTCCGAGATGACCGCACAGCAGGCGGCAGTGCGCGAAGGCCAGGTGGAGACCGGTCTGGCCGCTCTGCTCACCGAGATCGAGCGGGTACGGCGCCACGGCTTCACCCCGACCGAGGTGGAGCGGGCCAAGAAGACCTGGCTGCTCGGCTATGAGCAGGCTTATACCGAGCGCCGGGTGGTGCCCTCGGGAACGCTGGCGGCCGAGTACTCCCGCGGCTTCCTCGAAGCCGAGCCTCTGCCGGGCATCCCGGCCGAGCTCGTCCTGGTGCGCCGCTTCGTCCCCGAGATCGGCGTCGACGAGGTGAACCGCCTCGCCGAGGAGTGGCTACGCGACGGCAACCGGGTCATCCTGGTCCAGGCGCCGGCCAAGGCGGACGTGCCGCCGCCCTCCCGCGAAGCCCTGCTCGCCGTCTTCCAGACGGTCCGCCAGAGCGAGATCGCCGCCTACGTCGACCGCGTCCAAGCCGGCCCGCTGGTGGCCGAGACGCCCAAGCCGGGAAAGATCGTCAAGGAGACCAAGGTCCCCGAGCTCAACATCACCGAGTGGAAGCTCTCGAACGGCATCCGGGTCATCCTCAAGCCGACCAGCGGCCAGCGGGACGAGATCCTGCTGACCTCCTTCAGCCCCGGCGGCCACTCGCTGGTGCCGGACGAGGAGTACCCCTCCGCCGTGTTCGCCGCGACCGTCATCGGCGAGGGCGGATTGGGCAGCTTCGACAAGGTCACCCTGGAGAAGGCCCTGTCCGGATCGACCGCGCGGGTCGAGCCCTACGTCTCGCAGCTCGAAGAGGGAGTCCAGGGAACGGCGTCCACCAAGGATGCGGAGACCCTGTTCCAGCTCGTCTACCTGACGATCACCCAGCCGCGCAAGGACCCGGACGCCTTCCGCTCGCTCCAGACCCTGCTCCGCTCCGCCGTGCAGAACCGGCAGGCCGAGCCGCAGGCGGTCTTCGCCGACCGGATGAAAGTGGCGATGACCCAGAACCATCCGCGCTTCCAGCCGATCACGTCCGAGTGGATCGAGCGGATCGACCTCGACACCGCCGAGCGGATCTACCGCGATCGCTTCGCCGACGCCGGCGACTTCACGTTCGTCCTGGTCGGCAACGTCTCCCCGACAGCGCTCAAGCCCCTCGTCCTCACCTGGCTGGGGAGCCTCCCGGCCACCGGCCGCAACGAGACCTGGCGCGACGTCGGCATGCGCCCGCCGACCGACGTGGTCAACGTCAAGGTCGAGAAGGGGATCGAGCCCAAGAGCCAGGTGGAGATCATCTTCACCGGCCCCGCCGAGTACAGCCGGCAGGGACGGCATGACCTGGGAGCCCTCTCCACGGTGCTGGAGACCCGGCTCCGCGAGGTGCTGCGCGAGGACATGGGGGCGGTCTACGGAGTCTCGGTCGACGGTGGCCTGTCGCGGCGCCCGTGGCCGAGCTACGAGTTCAGCGTCTCATTCGGCTGCGCTCCGGAGAAGGTGGACGACCTGGTGAAGGCCGTCTTCGCCGAGATCTCCACCATTCAGTCGAACGGCGTGGCCGAGCCCTACCTGCAACAGGTGCGCGAATCCGAGCGCCGCTCGCGGGAGCTCAACCTGACCGACAATCAGTTCTGGCTCTCGGCCCTGGAGCTGTACTACACGGAAGGTCTCGACCCGAAGGACATCCTGCGCTTCGACGAGATGATCACGACCATCACCTCGGACCGTATGCGCGACACCGCGCGGCGCTATCTCGACACGAGCCGGTATGCGCTGGGGGTGCTGTCGCCAGAGCGGCAGGCGTCGGCGGCGGGGCGGTAAAAAGACAAAGGACCTCAAGGACTTCAAGGGCACCAAGGGCACACCTCTGTCCCTGAAGTCCTTTGCGTCCTTTATGTCCTTTACGTCCTTTTTTCTTTCGGCAGGCGGGTGCTACGTGCTTTCTACTTGTTGACCTCCTTGGCCAACCCGCTGGCGACCGCCTGATCCAGCAGGCTGCGCAGCTTGCGCTCGCCTTCGAGGCCGATCTTCTCCTGCTGACGTCCCAGCTCCTCCTGCTTCCGGCCGAGCGCCTCCTGCTTCCGGCCCAGCTCTTCCATCTGGCGCCCGAGCGTCTCCATCTTGTCCGAAAGCTCTTCCATCTCCGCATTCAGGCTGTCGTCCTCGTCTCCGTTGCGGGATTCGGCCAGCTCCGCATGCTTCGCAGCCAGGGCGCCGATGCGCTCACCGTAGCGGCCCATCTCGTCTCCCAGCTTCCCCTGCTCGTCCCCCAGCTTTCCCTGCTGGTCGCCCAGCTCTCCCTGCCGCTCCCCGAGCTCCCTCTGGGGCTCGAAGAAGGACTGAGCGCGGGCGACCGTGGCCTCGTCGCGGATCACGTACGTTTTGCCGTCCCGCTTGAACCAGAGGATCGGCTTGCCGGAGTAGTGCTCGCGGGCCCGGCGGACGTCGGACGACGAGCCGCTCATGGTCACCGAGTCCTCGCCCTCCAGCAGGACCCAATGCTCGTCATCACTGAAGCTCGACCTCGCGGGAGGCACCGGAGGGACCGGGGGCACGGGTGGGACGGGCGGGGCAGGAGGGGCTCCATGCCGGGTGCCCTTGGCGGCGACGGGCAGCGCCGCAGGCCTGGCCGGAGGCGCGGGGATCGCCGCGACCGCCGAAACCGCCGGTGGAGCCGGGACGGCCGCGACCTCCTCCGGCGGATCGGGGGGCGCCTGGGCCACGATCTGGATGGGCACGAGCGCCACCAGCGCCAGGAGGGCGAGCAGGCCCCACCAGCCGGAGTGGACGCGCTTCTTGTCGGCGGATTGCTGCAACATTTCGAGTCTCCTTTTCAAGGTCTGGAAGGTGGGCGCGGCGCCCGCGGCGGCCCACCGGGGGACGCGGGGCTTGACGCCGAGCCGCAAGAGAAGCCGCCCGTAGGTCTCGGGCGCGGGATCGAGAGCGCGCAACACCGCCGCGTCGCACGCCGCCTCACGGGCCAGCGCGTACTCGCGGGCGGCGAGCGCCACCAGGGGATGGAAGAAGAACAGCCGCTGCGCCAGCGCCGGAATCCAGCCGAGCCAGAGATCGCCCCGGCGCACGTGCAGCAGCTCGTGCGCGAGAGTCAGCGCCAGCTCCTGCGCCGAGAGGCGGCCGATCTCCCGCTGAGGCAACAGCACCCGCGGCCGCCACGTGCCCGAGACCTGCGGCGTCTCGACCTCGGCCGAGGCGAGGAGCCGCGCACGCCCGACGCCGAGCCGCTCCCGGAGCTCCGCGAAGAGCGCCCGAATCCAAGGCTCGCGCACCGGCTCCGCGCTCCGCGCTACCCGCCGGGCCGCGGCGAGCTGCCGCGCAGCCAGGCCGAGCTGCAGCAGAAGGCCCGCGCCCCAGAGGCCGGCCAGGGCGAGGGGCCAGAGAGGAACCAAGGACGGCAAGGACTCCAAGGACGGTAAAGAGCCAGCCCCCGGATCTTCCGTATCCTTGAAGTCCCTGCTGTCCTTGAAGTCCTTGATCTCCAGGCCCTGCCCGCCCAGCTCAACGCCCGCTTCTCCCCGAGAGCTCGCACTAGAGACCGCCGGCAGCACCGCCAGCGAAATCGGCTCCACCCACACCAGCGCCACCAGCAGCTTCAGGCAGGCGAGCCACCAGAGACCGCAGCGCAGCGACGCGGGCAGGCGCGGGAACAGGCGGCAGAGGAGCCACACCGCGGCGATCGCCACCGCACCGTGGAGGGATGCGCGCCCGAGGGCGCCCAGAAACGTCGTCGCCAGGTTCTCCATCTCAGCCCTCCTGCTTCTTGGACCTCAGCCGGGAGACCAGATCCTCGAGCTCCGCGAGCTCGCCGTCCGACACCTCGCCCGTCTCGGTCAGATAGGCCACGAACGGCGACACCGACCCGGAGAGCGTCTTCTCGACAAACGTCCGCACCGCGCCCCGCAGCAGATCGCCCTCGGAGACCGGCGAGCAGTACCGGTACACGCCCTCCACCTGCTCGCGCTCCAGGCGTCCCTTCTGCCGGAGCCGCTCCATCATCGTGAGCACCGTGGATCGCGCCAGCCCGCGCGGCTCGCCGAACCCCTCCGCCACCTCGCCCACCGTCGACGGCCCCGACTCCGCGATGAAACGAAGCAGCGACATCTCCTGATCTCCAACGGTCTTCATGCTCGGCATTCCTCTCTTTCCCGTGGCGACATCTGTAGTCATCCTAACTGTGACTACAGGTGTCGTCAAGAGGCAGATACGCCGGCCCCGGAGAAAGGTTGCAGGGGGCTTGATAGGCTCGCGCCATGAGCCCGCGTCCCCTTGTCATCGCCCACCGTGGAGCCAGCGGCCATCGTCCGGAGCACACTCTCGCGTCCTACGAGCTCGCCATCGAGCTGGGAGCCGACTTCATCGAGCCGGACCTGGTCATCACCCGGGACGGCGTCCTCATCGCCCGCCATGAGAACGACATCTCGGAGACCACCGACGTCGCCTCCCGGCCCGAATTCGCCGATCGCCGGACGACCCGGCGCATCGACGGCCTGGAGGTCACCGGTTGGTTCACCGAAGAGTTCACCCTCGCCGAGATCAAAACCCTGCGAGCCAACGAGCGCCTCCCCTTCCGCGATCACTCGTTCGACGGGCGCTTCGAGATCCCTACCTTCGAGGAGGTTCTGGACCTCGCTCTCCGCAAGGGCGTGGGCGTCTATCCCGAAACAAAGCACCCGAGCTATTTCCGCAGGATCGGCCTGCCACTCGAAGAGCCGCTCCTCGCGGCGCTGGAGGCCAGGGGCTGGACGGGCCGGGATGCCCCGGTGTTCATCCAGTCCTTCGAGACCGGGAACCTGCGGGAGCTCCGGAAGCAGACCGGCGTCCGCCTGATCCAGCTCCTGGAGGCGAGAGGCCACGGCTTCGCCACGTCCGAGGAGCTCGCCTGGATCGCCACCTATGCGGACGGCATCGGCCCGGACAAGCGGCTGATCGTCCCCGCGGACCACGATGGGCGGTTGCTTCCACCGACCTCACTAGTCGAGGACGCCCACCGCGCCGGCCTGCAGGTGCATCCATGGACGTTCCGGAGCGATCCGGAGCTCCTGGCTCCCGAGTACGAAGGCCGGCCGGAACGCGAGTATGAGCAGTTCTACAGGTTGGGGGTGGATGGGGTGTTCAGCGATTTTCCGGAGGTGGCGGTGCGGGTGGCGGCGCATCGCCACGATCCGTAGAGCTATGTCTGGCGATAAGATCCCACTGCTCATCCCAGATATGATCTATACGCCGCTGACGCTGAGTTGCCATAACAGCAAGAACAATCATGACAAGCGCTATAGATACCTCAGAAACGACTAGCGCCGCAAAACGTGCATGACTGAGAGCCTCACCAATATTCGGCGTCCCACCTATGTCATATGCCATCACGGAAAAATGAAGAACTACAGGCATCCAGCAAATCAACTTAGGAAACCATACAAGGAGAAAGCTTCTATTTATAGGTATTGGATTTAATCTATCGGTATTCGGGATCGTAAAAACTTGCCGCATGGCTAGCAGCTTATAGAATTCTTCGAGCTGGCGAAGTCGCGCAGCCTCAGAAAACGAAAGTCTCAGGTTGTCGATTTCTCGCGACAGAGAGAATCGATACCATATTAATAGTATTATAAACCCTATACCACCTACCAATCCAAGATCGTTCACGTCCACGGCTATTCCGAAGAACGGAACACGCACCAGCATCGCGGAGTCAACGTATGACTTAGCTAGCGCGGAAACAAACTCCCTATAACGCATATCGTAATAACGCATACCAGGGTCATCATTCCTCTTTGATTCCCACCCTGGCGGTGGGCTTCCTATTTTACCTTGAATGTACTCACTATTAGGATACTTAGAGGCGTTGAATCTGCTTAGCATCCAATTGCTTTGCAAGGAATTCAGCAGGCCCGTAAAAACAAGAACGCAGGCGATTACAATAGCAATTGTAATATTCCGACTCCTCTTCGCCGAATCCCCTGTCGCATCAAGATAGTCCTGGATGTTCAGTTCGTCAGCCACGCGTCCTCTCCCTTTAATTATTATCCCTACTCACTTCTCCGGAAACGGGAACATATTTTTATTCGAGAAACCAACACCCCCTCTTGATCATGGCGTTTCCGCAGTGACTCCTTCAACTGGCCGAATAGGAATAAATCCAGTGATAGAAATTCTTACTTTTCCTGGGTCCCAGGTCTCGGCTTCACTGTGATCAGTCTTCTTTTGACGAGTCCCGCCGTACACTTCGAGATCGCCTACTCCGTCTCTGACCACCAGGGGAATCTCTGTCGGCAGTGACGCCACCCTTTTGGGATCCCCGCCTGAAAGACGTACAATTCTTACGGTCACCAAATAGGGCTTCTTGCTGGCAGAGGGGGTTCCGAGTGCCAAGATACTTGCCTTATGATAGAAATCGGTAGCATACTCGGACTCTCGTGCTTCAATCCGAAGCCCTCTAATTTCAAAACTTGCAAGCTGCTCCTCAGTCTGTGGAGTGCATGATGCTATGATCGCGCATAATCCAATCGCTCCGAAGAAGCGCGCAGCGGAGCCTTTCCTCTTCATCAGTCTTCTCCCTTTCCAGAAGCTTCCGCCTCCTGGTACCACACCACCGCCTCGTGCAATTGCGTGCGGCTCAATTGCGATGGCTGCCAATATTCCCGCCGTGTGCTACCAAGCGAGGTTGGGTGCCTATGTCCTCTTTGACTTCTTGATCACCGAATCCTAGGGCGAGTTGCTAACGTACGTCAATGAAATCGATGCAGGCGCATAAGCGATCCCGGCGAGTGGCTGGACGGGGCTAGCAAGCCACCGCGGCGGGCCCCCCACTGTAGAGACGCCCCGTGGGGCGTCTCCGGGTCGGCAAGAACGGCCCGTTGGGCCAACCCGTAAAAGGGTCGCAAATCTACAAACGCATTGGACGGCCCGTTCAGAAGACATCGAATTGACCGCGGACCGGATGTGGCCGCTGGAAGGTATCGCCGCTGCGGAGACGCCCCACGGGGCGTCTCTACAATGTGGGGACATTCGCGTCGAAGGTCGACCGGTGACCGAGCCATCGGCGTTCACAGGGCCCACCAAGCGCCTGGCACCTGATGGGCACCTCACTGCCGGCTACAGCGACTTCAAAAACTCCACGAGGTCGTTCTTCTGCTGGTTGCTCAAGCTCAGCCCGAAATGCGCGTCGTAGTGATCGACCACGTCCCGCAGGGTGGCGAAGCGGCCGTCGTGATAGAAGCCGCCCTTCGTGTGGGTCCACAGGCCCTTGAGCGGCGTCGTGCGGTACCTTTCGTCTGGGGAGCGGTCGGCCTGGAAGGAGTCGATGCCGATCTCTTCCGGCGTGTGGCGATTCCAGCCGGGCTCAGTGTAGAGCGGCGGCACGTGGCAGTTGGCGCAGCCCGCCGAGGAGAAGACGACCTTGCCACGGTCGGAGGCGTCCTTGTTGAAGCTGCCGGCAGGAGGCGCCGGGGCCGGAATGGCGAGCTGGTAGAACTGGAGAGCAGCCAGCTTGGGTGTGATCAGATCGTTTTCGCTCTTCACGTCCCCGAAGCCCTCCCGGGCCGCAATGGGGAACTTCTCCGCGTCGTTCAGCCGCGGATCCCAGAACCGCCCCTGGCCGTGCATCTCCAGATTCGCCACGAAGGCGTTCCAGTAGGTCACCGAGCCCCAACCCGTGAACGTGTGGCCGTCGACGCCGGCGAGGCCGAAGGCGGGCGGAATCAGCGTGGCCGCGGTCTTTAGGTCCGGCCGGAACGCCTTGCCGTCGAGGAAGAGCTCGGCGTCGAACCTGCCCGGCCCCCAGCTCTGGAGGACCGTGCGCACCGTGGCCTGGTCCACGCCCAGCAGATCGGCCACCGGCTGAAGATTGGGAGCGAGATTGATGACCGCGCCGACGTTCAGGTCCCGGTTGGCCCAGCCGTCGAGCCGCTTGCCGATGCCGGGCGCCACCGAGTCGTCCACCGTGGAGTGGCACAGGGCGCACGTGATGCCCGCCGCCCGCAGACTCCCATCCTTGTTGAAGAACCCACGCAGTCCCAGCACGGCGTTCATTCGGAGCAGCGCGGCGGTCGTCGCCGGATCATCCAGATCGGCGCTCGCGAGCACACCCGGAGGCACCGCCTCGGCATCGACCTTGAGCCCCACCGCGAGAGCCGTCCGCGGGCTCACCGTCTTCAGCGCCTGATGGATCTTGAGAGACCGGCTCCAGAACACCTGGTCGCCGAACGTGTCATAGCGGAACGTCTGGCGCCCTTCGTCGAGCATCTGCTGCGCATGGGAGACGATGGGGTCCGGAGCCGCCGCACGGCGCGCCTCCGCCTGCTCGGCCGGGGCCATGGGCGAGAGAGCGAGGAGCAGCAGGGCCCCGGCCCCCGCGGTCGCCAAGAGAGCGAGAGTTCTTTTCCTGTGTCGCATGGTTCTCCGTCCTCCTTCAGAGCTATAGAGCTCGGAGGGCGGGAAACGTTACGAGGCGTTGACGGAGGGCTACGACTCGGCCTGGTCGAGCGTCACTCCCGGACTGAGGGGTGGAGCCAGCGCCGTAGACCTCACCCCCTGGCCCCCTCTCCCATCGCCCCCCCACCGACCGGGAGAGGGGGAACCCCTGCGAACCCTTGTGGCACGTTCAGGTTCAGCCTTTTCCGGGCGGTGGCGCCCCTCCTCTCCCGGGGGAAGGGGGAGCGGAGAGGGCAGGCACAAGGCCTGCCCCTACAGGATCGTTACGGCCCTGCGGTTGGCGTAGGGGCAACTCTTGTGGTTGCCCTGGGCGGTGGCGCCCCTCTCCCGGTGGAAGGGTGGGCGATGGGAGAGGGGTCGGGGGTGAGGTCTCGGAGGCACCATCGACCACTTCTGGCTGACAGCGCGAAGAGGTCCTACGACGCGACGCAGCTCGTGGTGAAGCTGAAGGTGTAGACGCGGGTGCCGGCCTGGGAAAAGCGAAGGGTGAGCCGCCGACGCCGGAACGTCCCACCGCCGATCAGCCGCACCATCCGCCCCCTCTCCCACACGGCCACCGTGCGGCCTTCCCGCTCGATGACGTCCTCCCCCAGCTCGTCCGGCCGGACGGGGGTGCCGTCGACTTCGAGGTCGAGCTCGCCGCCGGGGGCGAGGACGGCGTTGACTCCGGCCGCCTCGCAGACCAGCTCCAGAACGGCGCCGGGCTCGCGGGTCTCCAGGTACTCCGCTTCGTGAAGCCAGAGGCCTCGGGCGGTGAACATGCCCGGCGGGGCCGGCCCTTCGGACCGCTCCTGATGATGGACTTCCTCTCCTGGACGGTACCCCTCGGGAGCGAGAAGCTTGCCGCGGTGGAAGCCGGCGTAGATCTCGCGGGTGGCCGGGTAGCAGACGGCGCCGGGGCGGTCTTCCTCGCGCGCCGGTTCGAGCAGGGAGGGCATGGGCGCGGTGTCGCCGGCTTCGCGGAGGAGCCGCTGAATCCACTCCTCGGTCTCGCCGTAGGCCCCTTCTCCAAAATGCTCATAGCGCAGGTAGCCCCGCGCGTCGATCAGGTAGCGCGAGGGCCAGTAGTGGTTCGCGAATTGTTCCCAGGTTTTGCGGTCGCGGTCGAGCAGCACCGGATAGGGAATCCCTTCGGCCGCCACGGCCGCCGCCACGGTCTCCGCGTCGGCGGTGAATTCAAACTCCGGCGTGTGCACGCCCACGATCGTCAGGCCGCGCCCGGCGTAGCGCTCGTGCCAGGCTTTCATCGAAGGGAGCGTGCGCACGCAATTGACGCAGGTCGATTCCCAGAATTCGACCAGCACGACCGCGCCGCGGCAGAAGTTGATCGAGATCTCGGGCCCCTGGACCCAGGTGCCGGGGGCGAGCTCGGGAGCGCGGAGCGGGACGGTGATCGGTGGCATGGGACCCCGATCTTACCGTCTCCGGTAGACGTCGGTGCTGGTCGATCGGGCGCAGAGGCCCGCGAGCTCGATTCTCCGTACGCTTCGGGAGCCTTGTTGGATTCGGGATCACGGCTCCACCCCCCGGGTTAAAACCCGGGGCTACGCGCCCGCGCCCCCCTCCAGAGGGCGCTCCACGCAAGATTCGCATCCCACCGTACTGATCAGGGAAATTCCGCCGCCCATCATTGATGGATGCCACCGGCGCTACGACTGTCGCCGTCGCAATCCCACCGTACTGATCAGGGAAATTCCGCCGGATTCACCCGCTCCCGCAGAGGAGGAAGATGCATCGGTCGCAATCCCACCGTACTGATCAGGGAAATTCCGCCTTACCCCTCGCCAACCTTCTGATTCCAGAGCGCTTAAGTACCACGAAAGTCTAACCCCTCCTTTCCGGCCCTCTGTCGAGCCCCGCTCGATCGCTTTCTCGGGCCTCGCGGTCCTCATAAACACCTGATTCCATGCGACTTCTCCGAAAAGTCTAACCCCCGCGTCAAACTGGCACTTTTGGCCTGGCATGCTTTTTTCCTGGTCCACCGTTTGCATGTCTTCCTCCGGTGTTCGACCCCACCTCCTTCCTCAATCACTCTAGACACCAGTCGTCTCGACTTTGTTGGACGGCACCCCACCAACTCACAACCCATACACCCGCATCCTCGCCTTGAGCGTGTTGCGAGAAATCCCGAGCAGGCGGCTGGCTTCGCTGAGATTGCCGCCGGACCGCTCCAGGGCGGCGGTGACGAGTCTGCGGTCATATTCTTCGCGCGCCGCCTGGAAGCTGCTGGGAGTTGACTCTTCGGCGGCCGGCAAGGGCGGAGGCGCCGGCAGCTCGGGGGCCACGCTGGGGCCGGCGATGACGACTTCCACCCGCTGGAGCGCGAAGGCGCCGGAGGGTACGCTCCAGTTGCGGACCAGATATTGCCGCGCCTGGATCAGCTCGCTCTCGCTGAGCTGGCGTACGCGTACGGCGGCCAGAAGCTCTTCCCAGGCGCGCCGGATCTGTTCGTTGCAGGCCCCTCCCGCCTGAGACGTCGCGGCAATGGCTTCCTCGCAGAGGGCCGCAGCCTTGCCGAGCGCACCTCTCCGGCAGAGGCACTCGAAGAGCGTCAGCAGGGTAAGGAAAGCTTGCTTGTACAGCTCCTGATCGAAAAAGGCTTTCACTGTGTGGCGGAAGAGCTTCTCGGATTCCCTCACGTAACCGAGACCGTCCAGAAGCTGCGCTTCAACCGCATCGGCCAGCAATCGCGTCCGCGCGTCGGCCTGCTCGCAAAGCGTTTTGGCGTCCATAAAATCGGGAAGCGCTTCCATCGCTCGCCCCAGAACGATCAGGCTCTCGACGACGATGAGCTTTGCCAGCACCTGAAGCCGGAGCTCCTGCGGAGGCATGCGTTCGAGGGCGAGTTGGGCTCTCTCGATCGCTTCCACCGGCTGGTTGGCTGCGAACAGGCAGCCAGCCTCCTTGACTGCATTGTGCGCGACGGACTGCCAGTCCTCCAGTCTCCTGAAGATCTCCACGGCTTGGCGGACATAGCTCAGCGCCTTTTCGAAGTCGCCAAGGTCGGTGCACAACGAGCAGTGGATGGAGAGGAGGCCGGCTTCCAGGCCTGGATCTCCCGTCCCCTGGGCCAAGTAGCGGCGCGCCTCTTCGATCGCTGCGGCCGAGCGCGGAAAATCCGCCGCGAGCCGACGGCAGTTCGCGACGACCGTTATGGCCTGCCCTCGGAGATCATTCTTCAAGACCTTCGGATACCGCGGCTCTGGCAGGAGATCCGCCGTGGTCAGAGCAGCACGGACCATACTCTCCCCGAGGAAGGGGTCCGAGAGCGCAGCGGCTCTCGCCTCAGTCAGAATCGTCTCGAACACCGGCAGGGTTTGCAGAGAGGTGGTCGAGCGGATCTTCTTGATCTGACCCTCCGGGCCGAGATCTTTGATTTCAGCCCACCAACTCCGGGCCTTCAAGACCTCGACCGAGCCGTTAATCTCCGCTTCGAGGACTGTTACGAGAGCGTTGCGGGCATCCGTAGGGCGGAACGGAGAGCTTCCGCCCGCCTCCTCCCGAACCAGGCTTCCGGCGGCACTCGCCCGGCAGCGGCGGCATTGCATCACGTGCCGGATGGCGCGCGCCGTCTCGGTTTCGTTGGCCGGCCCGCGGAGAAGCCGCAGCAGTGCTTCCCGGCTGAAGTGTCGGCTCATCTCACCCCCCCATCAAATCTCTAAATTTCATTGTAACGGAAAGAGGGGGCAGAAATGGCCCCCAAAAAGAAGAGAGTGCGCCAACCCAGTTACTGCGTGCCGTTAGCCGTCGGGGTCAAGGATATTGCCCGCGTCGCTCGTGGCCGTCGCACCGTCGGGGTCGTAGCTGTTGCCGGCGTCCACCTGATCGGCGGCCCAGACGGCGGACGCCAGGTCGAGGAGATGGCCGAGGTGAGGCGCTCCCCCGCTCAGCGCGAGGGCAAGCGCCAGAAAGGCAATGCGAACCATGGAACAGATCCTTTCCAGGGGTGGAGAGGCGTCTGGTCATTCAGTGACCAGATGTCAGAAACACGTCACCCCCAGGGCAGTCTGCCCCTTTGCCAGAGTCGGGACAAGCGGAGTGAAAGGAGGAGATCCATGGACCGGCTCGTCATCCCGACCCTGGAAACGGACCGCCTGCGGTTGCGGTCGTTTCGCGAGACCGACGTCGACGACTACGCCGCGTTGAACGCGGATCCCGAGGTGATGCTCCACATGGGCGGACCGTGGGACCGGGGGCGGTCCTGGCGGCACATGGCCTTCCTTCTGGGCCACTGGCGGCTCGCGGGCGCCGGCATGTGGGCGTTGGAGCAGAAGGAGACCGGCGCGTTTCTCGGAGTCGCCGGCTTTGCCGAGCCGGACGGCTGGCCCGGATTGGAGCTCGCCTGGAAGCTGGCGCGGCGCTGGTGGGGATACGGCTACGCCACCGAAGCCGCGCGGGCCGCCCTGGATCATGCCTTCACCGTCTGGAAGAGGAACCGCGTCATCAGCCTCATCCGCCCAGAGAATCGCGCCTCCCTCCGCGTCGCCGAGCGGATCGGCGAGAGAGTGATCGACCGCATCGAGCATGCCGGCCGGGAGATGCTGTGCTACGGGATCGACCGGACTGGGGCAAAGTCACGTCACCGAATGACCTTGGCGTGCGCGCCGCGCTATAGCCTCAGCCAGTGGCCGGCAGTCAGATGCCGATGACCGGCATTGCCCTGCCAGTGGCCGGCAGACAGATGCCGATGACCGGCATTGCTCTGCCAGTGGCCGGCAGACAGATGCCGATGACCGGCATTACTCTGCCAGTGGCCGGCAGACAAATGCCGATGGCCGGCTTTACTCTGCCGGTGGCCGGCAGACAGATGCCGATGACCGGCATTACTCTGCCGGTGGCCGGCAGACAAATGCCGATGGCCGGCATTACTCTGCCGGTGGCCGGCAGTCAGATGCCGATGGCCGGCATTACTCTGCCGGTGGCCGGCAGACAGATGCCGATGGCCGGCATTGATCTGCCGATGGCCGGCAGACCGCGGCGAGAGACTGGCGCCGACTTGCGCTCCATGTACGCATTGGCCTTGGCGTCGGCAGGGCTCGGGCGGGTGGCTGGCCGAAGACTCTCAGCCATCTTCATGAGCTCTTATGCTGGCGAGGCAGGCGCACAGCGAAGACGGTTTCTGTCTCATCGGACCACGCTTCGATCTCGCCGCGATGGGCTCTGACAATTTCTCGCGCGATATACAGTCCGAGCCCGAGACTGCCGTCGGCGCTGTAACTGTTCTCATGCTCTGGGCCGCGCTTGAGCGGGTCAAAGATGTGGTCCAGGGCCGATCGCTCGATCGCGGGGCCTGCATTCTTGACCTCGAAGCGAAGGTCGGCCTCCTCGCCGGAAACCACCACATGGACCGGGGCATCTGGCGCTCCGTACTTGATCGCATTCGTCACCAGGTTGCCGAGCAACTGCTGCAGGCGCAGGCCGTCCCAGAGACCCTCGGAGTCGCCGACCACCTCCAAGACGAGCCGGCGGTCTGGATGTGCTGCACGCAACTGCTCCAATTCCTGGGCAAAGAGAATCGCGAGGTCGACGTCGGTCGGAGTGATATTGATCCCCAAGCCCAGCCTGGTTCGGTTGAAATCAACCAAGTCGTCCAGAAGCGCCTTGATGCGAGCACCGCTGAAGATGAGACGGGACGCGGCGTCCGACACGTTCGCTCCGGCGTTCAGCGCGACCAGGTACGAGGCTGTCATCTGGATGGTCTGCAGCGGGCTGCGCATGTCGTGCCCGAGCATTCCCAACAACAAGTCACGCGCCTGTTCGGATTGCGCGCTGAAAAAACCGATCGATTCGGCGAGCGCCTGGTCGATCGCCTCGTTGAAGCGGATGACGTCTTCCATCCGCGTGTCTGCTGGCGGACACGCGTCCATCCACAAGCGGAGGACGCTGGCGCGCAGAGCGCGGTACTCGGCGGCCAGTTGATTGATGTTGAAGCCGCTTCGCGCCCGCAGAACGGCATGCGTCTCGGCCGCTGTCTCGGGGGCACCGAGCAGCCTGGGGGCTCGCCCCATTGATTTTTCGGCTTGAGCTGCCCTGCTCTGGAACGTCGTCAAATCCGCTGCCACGGCCTCGAGAATTTGTCGGGCGTGGTCGCGCAAGGCCAGCGGTGTCATGCTGGCCGCAGACGGCAGAAGGGTCGCGGCAAACGCCTCCCATTCCACCAGGATGGCTTCCATGTCCCGCAGGATGAAATCGGCAAGTCGCATTGTCGGATCCGTGACCTCCGAAAGCTTTCGCTGCCGCTTTATCCTAACGCAGGAGACCTGTGCTCCACCCCTTCTTCCGCGGCCGGCGGAAGCTCAGCCGGCCGGCGGCGGGGTCGTGCCGACGTTGCGGGTGAAGGTGTAGAGGGTGTCCGAGATGTCGCCAGGGGCGAGCAGCACCTCGATGAGCGCGGGGCGGTCTTCCTGCAGGGCCTCGCCGAGGGCGACCCGGAGGTCTCCGGCGGTGCGTACCTGCCAGGAGGCGGCGCCCCAGAGGCGGGCGACTTCGGCGTAGTGCCAGTCGGGGATCCGGTTGTAGTCCGTGGGCAGGAAGGACTGGAGCATCTCCCAGGTGCCGTTATTCATCAGGACGACGATCGGCTTGAGGCCCCAGCGCACGGCGTGAATCAGCTCCTGCCCGGTCATCTGAAAGCCGCCGTCCCCGACCAGCACGAGAGGGCGCCGGCCGGTGGTGGCTTCGAAGCCGAGGGCCGCGGGGACGCCGAAGCCCATGGTGGCGTAGTAGGCCGAGGCGAGAACGGCCGGCGTGTCGATCTCGTGGGTGCAGAAGAGGCAATCGCCGGTGTCGGCGACGACCGGCATCTCCCCCTTCTCGGCGAAGAAGCGGTTGATCTCGGCAACCATGGCGGCGACGCGGATCGGCCCCTCGGACGGCTGGTCGTCCGCCCGCATGAACGGACGCCGGCCGCGGTTCGGCACGAAATCGGCGCGCGGCCGGCCTTCGGGGTCAGCCAGCAGGTGCTCGATCAGGCGGTGCAGCGGCACGTTCTCGTACCGGTGATAGCCGAGCGCGACGGTGCGGCTGACCGCCAGGGCGACCTTGCGAGGGTCGATGGCCGAGAGGCGGACGCCCATGTTGGTGTCCGAGACCAGGGCGCCGAGCATCAGGAGGAAGTCGGCCTCTTCGACGAGCTCGCGGACGCCCGGCGGCGAAGCGGGCCCCAGGTAGACGCCCGCGTACTGCGGATGGTCGTCCGGGAAGGTGCCGCGGCCCATGAAGGTGCTGACCACGGTGAGGCCGAGCTTTTCGGCGAGACGGACCGCCAGCGGCGCCAGGCGCTGCCGGTGGATCTCGACGCCGACGACCAGGACGGGGCGGCGCGCCGGCCCGATCTTTCTCAGGATCTCGGCCGCCGCTTCTTCGACGGCTCCGGTGCTCGCGGGGACCTCGAGCTGATGCACAGGCGAAAGGTGGATCTCGCGGTCGACCATGTCGCGGGGCACTTCCAGGTAGACCGGCAGCGAGAAGAGGCGGCAGACGTCGATGGCGTACCGGATCTTCTCGGCCGCGGTCTGGGGATCGTCGAGGACGGCCTGGTAGTGGGTGACCTCGCCGAAAACCTTCAGCTGGGATTCGAAGCTCTTCACCTGGTGATGGACGAGGATGCCGCGCGATCTCTCGTCCTGGCTCGGACCGCCGGTGAGGACGATCATCGGGGTCTTTTCGGCGTACGCCGTGGCCACGGCGTTGACCATGTTGAGAGCGCCGGCGCCGTAGGTGACGCAGGCGACGCCAATCCCCTGGGTGCCGCGGGCCGCGCCGCACGCCGCGAAGCCGACGCCCGGCTCGTGCGACAGGGTACGGAAGTGGATGCCGGGATATTCGTCGATGACCTGGCAGAGGCGGAGGATGAAATCGCCGGGGATGCCGAAGATGGTCTCCACTCCCGCCTCGGCAAGCTGATCGAGAAGGAACCGCGCGAGCGTCGGGTTCCCCACCGGACGCTCCACGGGCCGCTTCGGAGTTTCGAGATCGAGGCGTGTCGCCATATGGTGCGAGTATAACGGGCGGTTCTGAAGAGCTTGTACGCAGGGAGGGACCGGAAGTTCAGGACGGCACACGAAGGAGCAGGATGTTAGACTCCAAGGGAGTCTTGGAGGAACGCCAGATGACCGGGAAGAAGACCCGCATGACCGTGGAGATCTCCGAGGAGCTTGTCACCGAGGTCGACACCTACGTGCAGGAGGGGAAGGTCGAGAGCCGGGAGGATTTCTTCGAGAAGGCCGCCATGGCCGAGCTCGCCTCGTTGAGGCGCGATGCGATTGACGCGGAGATCTCTCTGATGGCCAGCGACACGGCCTATCAGGAAGAGGCCACACGGATCGCCCAGGAGCTCTCTGCCGCTGACTGGGAGGCTTTCCGGACCGGAGAGAGATCTCATTGAAGAGGGGCGATATTTTCGAGGCCACCCTCGATCCCGTCGAAGGCTCTGAGCAAGGAGGAAGCCGCCCGGTTGTCGTGCTCAGCCGGAACGCGATCAATGAGGCGAGCCCCGTGGTCGTCGTCATCCCGTGCACGACGTTCAGGACAGGACGCCGGATCTATCCAACACAGGTTCTGATCCCCGCGGGAGACGGCGGTTTGGGGGTGGACTCGATTGCCTTGGGTGAACAGGTCCGGGCCATCGCGAAGACCCGTCTGAAGACCAGATGGGGAACCCTCTCTCGGGAGTCCCTCCGCAAAATCGAGCGCGCGGTCGCCGTGACCCTCGATCTCCCGGGGCAGAACATCCTCTGAACAGCGCCCTGTCGTATCATCATGCCTCGCCCATGTCGATCGCACCGGATGAACCGTCGGCCGGAGAGGCCGTCTTCGAGAGCGAACCGGTCCGCCCTGCCCGCAAGCGGCGGTGGGGCCGGATCTTCCTCATCGTCCTCGGCCTGTTCCTCGCCTATCTGGCCTGGGAGGCTTTGACCTGGCCGGACGTGGCGGCGCTGGCGAACACGCATCCCAAGACGACGGCGTTCATCCGGCGCTACGAGCGCGGCCCCTATTTGGGGTTTGGCCCGAACCGGAAGGCGGAATGGAAGTGGGTGTCGTACTCCCGGCTCTCGTCCAACCTCAAGCGGGCGGTGCTGGTCAGCGAGCACATCCGCTTCTTCGCTCACGAGGGGTTCGACGAGGTGGAGATGCGGGCGGCTCTCGAAGATGCCTGGGAGGACAAGGAGCTCCCCCGCGGCGCCTCGACGCTCACTCAGCAGGTCGCCAAGAACCTGTGGCTCTCCCCCTCGTACAACCCGCTGCGCAAGGTCAAGGAGGCGCTCCTCACCAAGCAGCTCGAGCGCGAGCTGAAGAAGCGGCGCATCCTGGAGATCTACCTGAACGTGGTCGAATTCGGCCCCGGCGTCTACGGTGCCGAGGCGGCGGCCCGCCACTACTTCGGGAAATCCGCCGCCAGCCTCACCGAGAGCCAAGCCGCCCAGCTCGCCGCGAGCCTCCCCCGTCCGAAGACCTGGCATCCCGGGGTGAAGAGCAAGAGCTATCAGAAGAAGGTCCGCAGCATCCAGCGCCGGATGAGCAAGGCGCGCTGGCTGCGCAAGCAGGTCTAGCTCGCGCGATACAATGGGCTCCTCCCCGGGTTTCCCCGGGCTCTCCGGAGGTGACAATGCGTGTGCTGGCTTTTCAGGGAATCCGCTATACCCCGCGCGTGGGCGATGCCGGCGTGCTGGCCGCCCCGCCGTATGACCAGATCAACGATTCCGCGCGCGACCGCTTCCATGCGCAGTCGCCGCATCAGTTCGTGCACCTCAGCCGGCCGGTGGACCCGGCGGGGCACGACATCTATACGTACGCGGCCGACCTCCATGAGCGCTGGCTGAAAGAGGAGGTCATCGCGCGGGAAGACCGGCCCGCGCTCTACCCCTACGTCATCGAGCTCGCGGGTGGCGGCCGGCGGCTCGGCGTGCTGGCGCTCGTCGAGATGGCCGACGCCAAGGTGATCCGGCCGCATGAGCAGACGCTCGCCAAGGCGGTGGCCGACCGGCTCTCCCTGCTCTCGGCGATGCGTGTCGACCTGGAGCCGGCGCTGCTCGTCTCGGAGGACGGTGGACGTCTCGAAGCGCTGCTCCAGGAGGACCTGGCGCACGCGAAGCCGCTCGTCCGGCACCAGGACGCGGACGGCAACGTCCACGTGATCTACCGGGTGGACGATCCGGACCGCATCGCGCAGTATCAGAAGGCTCTCGACGTGCCGGCGGCGATCGCGGACGGTCATCACCGCTACAAGGTGGCGCAGCGCTATGCCCAGGAGCGCGGCATCCGCCCCGGCACGGCGGCGGCGGCCAAGCTCGCGGTGATCACCAGCCTCGATTCGCCGGAGCTGACGATCGAGCCGATCCACCGGGCGTTCAAGGAGAAGATCGACCTGGACAAGCTGGCCGGCCTGCGGACGGGCAGCCAGACCTTCCACGGGAGCAGCGGCCAGGACTTCGCCGCGGCCGTGGCGGCCGCCCCCCAGCCGGCGCTCGGCGTCTGGGTGTCGGGCAAGGAGCCGGAGATCTGGTCGCTGAAGGCGTCGAGCCCGCTCGTGGTGGAGATCTTCCAGAACGACATCCTGCCGGCCCTGGGCCTCCCCGCCGAGGCGTCCACGAACGGCACCGTGGTCTACCGCGCCCAGCCGGTCGAGCTCTGGGACCAGGTCGCCAGCGGCGAGCTCGGCACCGGCATCTTCCTCCCCCCGATGGCCCCCACCCAGTTCGCCGCCGCCATCGCAGACGGTGCCCTGCTGCCGGCCAAATCGACGCGGTTTGTGCCGAAGGTGATGTCGGGGCTGGTCTGGGCGGATCATCAGTCGCAGGTGCTGTAAAGGGGCCCCGGCACGCCCTTTGCCTCCTTTCTCCCTGGCCTCGCTTGTTCGGGCCGGAGGCATTTTTTGAAAATTGCACAAGTTGCACCTCTGTATGAGAGCGTTCCTCCCCAGCTCTACGGCGGGACGGAACGCGTGGTGTCCTACCTCACGGAAGAGCTCATCCGGCAGGGGCACGACGTCACGCTCTTCGCCAGCGGCGATTCGGTCACCTCGGCTCGCCTGATCTCTACGTGCCGCCGGTCGCTGCGGCTGGATCCCGAGTGCACCGACCAGATCGCCCATCATCTGGTCCAGCTCGAAGAGGTCTTCCGGCGGGTGAAGGACTTCGACGTCTTCCACTTCCACGTGGATTACTTCCACTTCCCCTGGAGCCGCCGGATTCCGGTCCGGCAGATCACGACGCTTCATGGCCGCCTGGATCTGCCGGATCTCGTCCCCCTCTACCGGGAGTATCCGGAAATGCCGGTGGTCTCGATCTCGGACGACCAGCGCAAGCCGCTGCCGTGGCTCAACTGGGTGGCCACGGTCCATCACGGGCTGCCGCCGGAGCTGCACGCCTGCGTCGAGGGGCCGGGCAACTACCTCGTGTTCCTCGGCCGCATCTCGCCCGAGAAGAGGCCCGATCTCGCGATCGAGATCGCGGGCCGCGCCGGCCTCCCGCTCAAGATCGCGGCGAAGGTCGACAAGGCAGACCGGGAGTACTTCGAGGAGGTGGTCCGCCCTCTGCTCAGCCAGCCTCATGTCGAGTTCCTCGGCGAGGTCGGTGAAGAGGACAAGGGGAAGCTGCTGGGCGGCGCCTGTGCGCTGCTCTTTCCGATCGACTGGCCGGAGCCTTTCGGAATGGTGATGATCGAGGCCATGGCGTGCGGCACGCCGATCATCGCCTTCCGGCGGGGCTCGGTCCCGGAGGTCATGAAGGACAGGCGGACGGGCTTCATCTGCGACTCCGTCGACGAGGCGGTCGCGGCCGTGGGGCGGCTGTCCGAAGTTTCGCGGCAGGAGGTCCGGAAGGTCTTCGAGGAGCGCTTCACTGCGGAGCGCATGGCCCGCGACTACGTCGCGATCTATGAACGGCTGCTCAGGGAGGACCAGGTCGATGCAAACGCTCGCGGAACAGGCACCTTTTTCGATTCTGGCGACCGAGCCACGAGTCGATGAGCAGACCCGGGTGCTCAAGCACGGCGAAAGCTTCGCCGTGTTCGACCAGCACGGCACCATCGCTCCGGCCGGCCTGGGCGACCTCGGTCTGTATCACGAGGGGACGCGCTTTCTCAGCCGGCTCGAAGTCTTCCTCGGAGACCGGCACCCGCTTCTCCTGAGCTCCACGGTCCGCCAGGACAGCGCCCTGATCGTCGACATGACGAATCCGGACTTCAAGGAAGGCACGGAGGTCCTCCTGCCGCGCGAAACGCTCCATCTTTTCGGCCTGTGTTTCCTCTGGCAGGGAGCTTGTTACGTTCGTTGGCGGGTCCGCAACTACGTGCTCGCCCCCGTCGACCTCCGTCTGGGGCTGGTCTTCGCGGCAGACTATGCCGACATCTTCGAGGTCCGCGGCATCGAGCGGCGGCGGCGCGGCCGGCCACTGGAGGCCTCGGTGGGCCGCGACACGGTCGTGCTCGGCTATGAAGGCCTCGATGGCGTGGCGCGGCGCACGCGCCTCGCCTTCTCCGAGGCGCCAGCCGATCTCACCGAATCCCATGCGCTGTTTCGGAAACGGATCGGCGCCCACGAGGAGGAGACGTTCGAGCTCACGGTTTCCTTCGAAACCGGCGAGCGGAAGCCGCGGCTCCTTCACTTCGACAGCGCCCTGGGCCGCGCCGAAGCGCGTCTGCGAAGGCAGGAAAAGTGCTGCGCGGGGATCTCGACCTCCAATCCGAGGTTCGACGAGTGGGTCCACCGCTCGAACGCCGACCTGCGGATGATGCTGACGGAGACGCCGCACGGTCTCTATCCCTATGCCGGTATCCCCTGGTTCAGCACGGTGTTCGGCCGGGACGGGATCTTCACGGCTCTGGAGATGCTCTGGATGGATCCGGAGCCGGCGCGGGGAGTCCTCCGGTTCCTGGCGGCGACGCAGGCGAGCGAGCTCGATCCCGAGAAGGACGCCGAGCCGGGCAAGATCCTTCACGAGCTCCGCGGCGGCGAGATGGCGGCTCTCGGCGAGGTCCCCTTCGGCCGCTACTACGGGACGGTCGACGCCACGCCGCTCTTCATCACCCTCGCCGGCGCCTACTACCAGCGCACGGGGGATCTGGAGCTGATCGAGTCGATCTGGCCGAACATCGAGCGGGCTCTCGCCTGGATCGACACGTTCGGAGACCAGGATGGAGACGGCTTCGTGGAGTACGTCCGCCGCTCGGCGACGGGTCTGACCACGCAAGGGTGGAAGGATTCGGTGGATTCGGTTTTCCATGCGGACGGACATCTGGCCGAGGGGCCGGTGGCGCTGTGCGAGGTGCAGGGCTACGTCTGGGCCGCCCGCCGGCAGGCGGCCGCGCTGGCCCGCCGGCTGGGCCGCGAGAGCCTGGCCGCGGAGCAGGAGCGCCGGGCAGAGGAGCTGCGTACGCGGTTCGAGGAGCGCTTCTGGTGCGAGGAGATCGCCACCTACGCATTGGCGCTGGATGGCGCCAAGCGGCCCTGCCGGGTGATCACCTCGAACCCGGGGCACTGCCTGTTCGCGGGGATCGCCTCGCCCGAGCGCGCCCGCCTGGTGGCGGCGTCTCTGATGTCCGCGACGTCGTTCTCGGGCTGGGGGATCCGCACGCTGGACGCCTCGGAGAAGCGGTACAACCCGATGTCGTATCACAATGGCTCGATCTGGCCGCACGACAACGCGGTGATCGCGTACGGCATGGGACGCTATGGCCTGAAGGATGCGGCCGCCCGGGTCCTGACCGGACTGTACGACGCCAGCTTGCACATGGACCTGCAGCGGATGCCCGAGCTGTTCTGCGGCTTCCACCGGCGTTCGCACGAGGGGCCGACCCGCTATCCGGTCGCGTGCTCGCCGCAGGCCTGGGCCGCGGGATCGGTCTTCCTGCTCCTCCAGGCCTGCCTGGGTCTGGAGATCGATGCGCCCCACCGGCAGATCCGCTTCTCGAACCCGGAGCTGCCCTCCTGTCTGGAGCGGGTCGAGCTCCAAGGCCTCCAGGTGGCCGGCGCCACAGTGGATCTGCAGATCCGGCGCTACCCGCGGGACGTGGCGGTGAGCGTGGACCGGAAGGAAGGAGAGGTCGAGGTGCTCATCTCGCAATGAGAGCGGCCGGTGAGTGAGCTACGATCGCCCCCATGCCGACCCGCTATCTCGATGACGCGACGCCGGTCGTCCAGTTCGATCCGCAGCTCGAGGTCTCGCCCTTCGCCCTGTTCCGCCGGATGAAAGACGGCGATCCTCCCTTGCTGGTCGACGTGCGCCCGGCGCCGGGCCGGCTCTCCATCGAGGGGGCGATCCCCTATCCTGGCGAGGACTGGTCGCCGCCGCGCGACCGCGACGTGGTGCTGATCGACGAGGATGGCTCGGTCGCGATCGAAGGCGCCCGCCACATGCAGGCGGCCGGCTGGCCCAACGTGAAAGCGCTGTTCGGGGGCCTGGAGCTCTATGAGTTCTCGCTGGATCCCGAGGTGGTGGGGGCGGAGACGTTTCTGGTGCGGGTGTAGCTCCCCTACCCGCCTCCCCGCACCTGCGCGTCCAGCTTGTCCCCCATCTCCACACTCCGCCGGTAGGCCGCGTCGATCGCATCGGTGAGCACCGCCGCGAAGCGGCCCTGGTGGAGGACGTGGAGGGCCCGGGAGGTGGTGCCTCCGGGGGAGGTGACGCCGTCGATCAGCTCTCCGACGTGCCGGTTCGAGGCAAGGATCAGCTCGGCCGTGCCAATGATCGTCTGGAGGACCGACTCGCGCGCCAGGGGGCGCGACTCGCCGATGAAGTTCGCCGCGTCCTCCAGCGCCTTGACGAAGTGGGCGATGATGGCCGGTCCCGTGCCGTTGACCGCCGTGGCGCGGTCCACGTCCACCTCGTCGGGAACGTAGATCTCCTTCCCCATCGTCTGGAGGATGTGGCGCACCCGCTCGCGGACCGGCGCCGAGACTTCCGGCGTCGCGGTCCAGATCGTCATGCCGCGGTGGATCTGGCAGGGCAGGTTGGGCATGCAGCGGACGATCGCCGGGTGGTCCAGCCCGGAGCCGATCACGCTCATCCGGGCTCCCGCGATGATGGACATCACCAGGTGCTCGGAACGGATGCTGTCCCGGAGCTGCCGCAGGATCTTGGGCAACGTCTGCGGCTTGACCGCCAAAACCACGATCTCGGCGTTGGCCACGGCCTCCAGGTTGTCCGTGGTGGCCTGAATCCCGTGGCGGGCGCGGAGCTCCTCGGCCCGATCCTCCCGCGGTCCGGAGGCCCAGATGTTCTCGGGCGGAGTGACGCCGCGGGCGAGGAGGCCACCGATCATCACCTCCGCCATCACACCAGAGCCGACGAATCCGATCCGGATGTCCTCCCGCTCGCTCATTCCTTTACTCCTCTCCGCAAATCTTCTCGGCCCGGGGCGAGGGCCGGCCGCGCCCGTAGTTGTCCCGCACGTAGAAGGAGAGCTTCTCACCGCGTTTGCAGGTGGTCTGGACCGTCCAGGAACCCTCCGATGAGTCGCCGACCTTCGGGTCTTTCGCGTCTCCCGTTCCCTGATACAGAAGGTACGGGAGCTTTCCCCCCGTGGCGGTCACGGCGCACAGGGCGGCGCAGTGAGGCACGTCGCCACCTTCGCACTCCCAGGCGCAGTGGTCGATCGACGTCTGGGCACCGCACGGGATCTCGAACTGAACGAGCTCGGAGCGCTTGAAGCGCTTCAGGCAATGGCGCAGGCGCCCCTCGCCGCCGCTCACGGACGGGTAGACGAACACCCGGAGCGCGTGGAGGGGACGATCGCAGACGCTGAAGCTCTGGACGACCGACCAGGTGCCGGACGTGCCGGTCCGGGTTTCCGCCTGATACCGCTCGTTGTCGATGCGGAACTCCAGCATCGCGCCAGCGGCTCCGCCGCTCACCTCCCAGGTGCCGCTGGCCACCACCTGGCCGTCCTTGTTGTAGGTGAGCTCGGTCACTGCCCCCTTCGCATCCGTCGCCGGGCAGATGTCCTCCTCCGCCGCCCATGCGGCCGGGGCGAGAAGGATCGAGGCGATCACCGCCAGCAGAAGAAATCCACGCTGTCTCATACGACTCCTGTTGTTTTCAAAAGGTGACCACGCGGCCGGCCTCCCGGATCATCCGCGCGAAGCTCTGCCAACCCAGCAGGGCGTCCACCGACGCCTGGACGTCCGCCGTGTCGAGGCCGAGAAAGCGTGACGAGGCGCTGCAGGCATACAGACGGATCAGCCCCGCGTCCCGTCCCGAGGCGAGCATCTCGGTCAGTGGAGGCAGACCGAGCGACTCGATCCGCCCGGCGGAAAGCGGCGGCGCCGGATCGATCTCGTCCCAGCGCTTCCCCACCCAGGCGTCCAGAGCGGCAAAGAAGAGAGCCACGTCCACCCGATCGCCCCCCGCCGCCGCGCTCGCCGCGAGCGACGAGATCTGGAAGCGCATCTCCCAGGTGCCGCCGTGGGCGAGGATCAGCAGATCGGCCATGCGGGAAGAGTAGCAGGAATGAAAAATGCATTCGTCTACCGGGTCAAGCACGCAGAATCTTGCACCCTCAAAAGGAGGACGGCATGCGAGTGAATCATTGGACCTTGGCAAGGCTCCTCGCACTGGCCTGTATGGTCGCTGCACCGGGGGCTGCGGAGCAGGGACTCCCAACGCACAACCGGATTGCTGAGCTGGTGGTCGGCGCCACGCGAATCGATTGGCTGCCTGTCGGCGACTCCGAGCACCTCGTCCTGACCGTTGCAGGCCCTGAGGGATTTTGGCTCCGCCGAGAGGTCGAGGCCGGCCAGCCCGCTTCCCTCAGCCTCTCGGTTCCGGAATGGGAACGCCTGCCGGACGGCACCTACACCTGGGGTGCTCGACCTTCCCATCACAACCTGGAGCTACCAGGAGACCCCGGGAGTGCGGCATGTCGGCCCGATGTCCGAGGACTTCTTCGCGGCCTTCGCGGTGGGAAGCGACGACAAGGGCATCTCGATCACTGATAGTGCCGGCGTCGCGCTGGCCGCGATCCAGGGGCTCTCTCGCCAGGTCGCGGAGGTCACCGCCCAGAAGGACGAAGAGATCGCCAAGCTCCGGCGCGAGAACGCCGACCTCGCCCAGAGACTCGCGGCGCTGGAGGCCCTGGTGCTGCCGAATGAGAGAAAAGCCGCAGCACCGGTGCCGCAGCCCACTCCCTGACATCACCGCAGCCCCTACCAAGCCCCATCGCTGAAAGGATGTTCAAAGGACCGAGAAAAGGAGAGGAACGATGCACACCAGGAGAATGGTTCTTTCCGTAGTCGCCCTCTGCGCTTTGTTCGTGTCCGTCTGGATGCTCCCGGATGCAGTTGCGTCCGAGGGGGCTCGCGAGCCTGCGAGGCCTCTGGCCGAGATGACGCTCAGCGCGAGCCGTATCGACTGGCTGCCCGTCGGCGACTCCGATCACCTCGTCCTGACCGTTGCCGGCCCTGAGGGGCTCTGGCTCAGCAAAGAATTCGAGGCGGGCCAGCCTGCTTTTCTGAGCCTCTCCGACCTGAAAGAAGAGCGCCTGCCGGACGGCAGCTACACCTGGGAGCTGCGAGTGGTATCACCCTCTGGCAAGCTGCCAGAGAGATCCCGCGTGGAATCGGGCCACTTCTTCGTCAAGGACGGGAGCTTTGTGCCGGCGCGCAAGAAAACCCCTGCGGCTCCGCCGCGACCGCCGCGCCTGCTCACAGACGAGAGCTCCATCAACGACTCCCTGGCGGTGATCGGCAACGCCTGCATCGGCACATCTTGCACCAGCACCAGTTACGAGTATTCGACGCTGACGCTCAAAGCAACGCAACCCAACATCCTGTTTGACGACGAATTCGCCGAAGGTGGCAGTACCCCCCATGACTGGGCGTTGTTCATCAACCCCAGCAGTGCGGCCGAGTTCTCGATTGCAGATTTCGAAAACGGGCTGATTCCCTTCACGATCGCCGGTGGTGCTCCGAACAGCTCCCTCTATGTGTCCGGCAACGGCAACGTGGGCCTGGGGACCGCGACGCCGGGCACCCGGCTGCACCTCTACGGAAGCTCCACGAGCGACGCCGCTATAGGAACAGGTCCAGATCCTGTCGCCGGCCCGGCGTTTAACTTTGGCTATGCTGGAGCAACGTTCGGGCGCGGCGTCGGCTTCCTCAATGTGAGACCGGACGCTTCCGCGACAGCGCCGAATCCCTCCCTGCGCTTCATGACCGCCAACGTCGAGCGGATGATCGTGACCAACACCGGAAACGTGGGGATTGGCACGAGCACTCCGGTGGACAAACTCAACCTCTTCAATAGCGCCGATGTGCCCACTGTACTCCGTGTCGAGAGTACCAGCTCTGGCGCGAATGCGGTCGGCAACTTCCGGGCCCAGTCGAACACCACGGTCGTCCACTTCCGAGCCCACGGCAGCGGACGGACGATCAGCCACTTCGGAGTGGTACTGGGAGGCTGGTCTGAAATCGTTCAGGACATCGGCAACGGGCTTCTCATCGGGACACAGAACAACACACCTGTCATTCTGGGAACCAACAACACCAACCGCCTCCAGATCGACGGCAGCACCGGTGCTGTGACGGTCTCCGGCAACTTAACCGTGACCGGCACCAAGAACTTCGCCGTGGTGGATCCCGCGGATTCCCGCCAGGCGATCTACTACACCGCGCTCGAAGGTCCCGAGGCCGGCACCTACTTCCGCGGTACGGCCAGGACGGCCAAGGGCGAAGCCGTGATCGAGCTTCCCGACTATTTCGCCCGGCTCACCGAGCCGGAGCGCCTGACAGTGCAGCTGACGCCTCTCGGCACCTGGGGACAGCTTTATGTCGCCGAGAAAACCCCCAGCCGGCTGGTCGTTCGCATAGCTCCGGGAAGTACTGATTTGGAATTCGACTACTTCGTGCAGGGTGTCCGCAAGGGTTATCTCGACTACCAGGTGCAACGACCGAACACACTGCCGAAATAGCTCTTCGGAAAGGAGAGGAACGATGCACACCAGGAGAATGGTTGTCACAGTATTGGCCCTCTGCGCTTTGTTCGTGTCCGTCTGGATGCTCCCGGATGCAGTTGCGTCCGAGGGGGCTCGCGAGCCTGCGAGGCCTCTGGCCGAGATGACGCTCAGCGCGAGCCGTATCGATTGGCTGCCCGCCGGTGACTCCGAGCACCTCGTCCTGACCGTTGCTGGTCCCGCGGGGCTCTGGATCCGCAGGGAATTCGAATCCGGCCAGCCCGCATTCCTGAGCCTGGCCGGCCCGGAATGGGAACGCTTGCCGGACGGCACCTACATCTGGGAGCTGCGGGCGACACCACCCCCAGGAAATCTTCCCGAGAAACCACTCGTGGAATCGGGGCACTTCTTCGTGAAGAACGGAAGCTTTGTGCCTGCGCGCAAGAAAGCCTCGGTGGCTCCTCCGCGACCGCCCCGGCTTCTCACGGCCGAGGACATTGTCGAATACGGCAATCTGGTAGTGGTCGGCAACGCCTGCATCGGCGCATCGTGCACCCCCGACGATGACGACTATTCCGCACTCAGGCTCAAGGCACCGCAACCCAATATCCGGTTTGACGACGACTTCGTCGAAGGTGGCAGTGACCCCCATGACTGGGGTTTATTCATCAACCCCAACAGTGCAGCCGAGTTCTCGATTGCAGACGTCGAAAACGGGCTGTTTCCCTTCACGATCGCAGGCGGTGCGCCGAACAGCTCCGTTTATGTGGGGAGCAACGGCAACGTGGGCCTGGGAACCGCTACACCAGCCCTTCGCCTCGACGTGAAGGCGAATGCCGCGGGAAACGCAGTCGCCAGGTTCCAGAACTCCAGTGCGACGGGCTTCTCCGGAATCGAATTCCTAAATAACGCCGGCACTGCGGCTGCCTTCCTCGGTACAGACAACGCCAACGCGAACACGCGCTTCAACAGCTTCAACAACTATCCGATCGTCATACTTACCAATAACGTAGAAAGGATGAGAGTCACGACCGATGGTAAACTTGGGATCGGCACTGCATCCCCCAGTGACAAGTTCCATTTTTTTGAAAACACCAACGCGAGTACCCTCTTCACCGTAGAGAATTCCAACACGGGGCCGCTCGCCGCCAGTGCCCTCCGCGCGAAGTCCGACTCTGCTCTCGCGGGCTTAGTCGCGCACGGCAGTGCGAAAACGATCTCGAGATTCGGCCAGACGCTCGGTGGTTGGGCCGAGCTCGCGCAGGCGACCGGCAATGGCCTGATCATCGGAACACAAGCCGACAAGCCACTGATCCTGGGGACGAATAATGTGAATCGGATTCACATAACCGCGGCCGGCGATGTGGGGATCGGCACCACGGCCCCCTTATCTCTACTCCACGTCAATGGGGGCGACATCCGGGTTTCCGGTGGCTCGTTCATCGACGACGGCGTGACGCTCAACGCTCCCGACTATGTCTTCGAGCCGAGCTATTCGCTAATGCCTCTGGCCGAGCTCAGGGAGTTTGTCGCCCGGGAAAAACATCTACCCAACGTGCCGGCCGCAGCAGATATCAAGAAGGAAGGCCTCAATCTCGGCCGATTCCAGATGCGGCTTCTGGAGAAGATCGAAGAGCTCGCCCTCTACACCTTGAAGCAAGAGGAGCAGATCCGAGAGCAGCAGGAGCACGTTCAGAGCCTGCGCGACGAAAATTGCGAGCTCAAGGCGCGCCTCGAGGCTCTGGAGAAAGCCCTGCAACCAAAGCCCTGACACTTGCCCGCCGGCGCCGAGTAGTCGGCGCCCGGTTGGGCCAAGGACCGAGAAAGGAGAGGAACGATGCACACCAGAAGAGTGGTTGTTTCCGTAGTCGCCCTCTGCGCTTTGTTCGTGTCCGTCTGGATGCTCCCGGAGGCAGCTGCGTCCGAGGGGACTCGCGAGCCTGCGAGGCCCTCGGCCGAGATGGCTCTCAGCGCGAGCCGTATCGATTGGCAGCCAGCCGCCGACTCCGAGCACCTCACCCTGACTGTTGCCGGCCCCGAGGGGCTCTGGCTCCGCAGGGACTTCGAGGCCGGCCAGCCCGCCTCCCTGAGCCTCGCCGACCCGGCATGGGAACACCTGCCGGACGGTAGCTACACCTGGGAGCTGCGGGCGACTCCACCTCCAGGCAAGCAGTTACAGAGACCGCTCGTGGAATCAGGTCACTTCTTCGTCAAGGACGGGACTTTTGTGGCTGCGCGCAAGAAAGCAGCCTCGGCGGCTCCTTCGCGGCCACCCCGCCTCCTGACGGCCGAAGACCTCGTCGAAGACGGCAACCTGGTGGTGATCGGCAACGCCTGTATCGGCGAGACATGTACCAGCAACGATGACGACTATTCCGCGCTCAGGCTCAAGGCCCCGCAACCCAACATCCTGTTTGACGACGATTTCGTAGAAGGTGGCAGTACCCCCCATGACTGGGCGTTGTTCATCAACCCCAGCAGTGCAGCCGAGTTCTCGATTGCAGATTTCGAAAACGGGCGGGTTCCCTTCACGATCACCGGCGGCGCTCCGAACAGCTCCGTCCATGTGGCCGGCAACGGCAACGTGGGTCTGGGGACAGCGACGCCGGGCGCCCCCCTTCACCTCCAGAACCGCGGTGGCAACACGAACACCAACGTGGCTGTGGTCACGTCATCGGACAACGAGACTCTCGTCAGGGTCTTCGAGAGCGCGAGTACGGGCGGCCTCTTCTCGGTCTTTGATACTAACGGGCACGAGGATATCCGGTTGAGCGCCACGGGCACTTCCTGGTTGGCTTCTAATGACGGCGACGTCGGGATCGGCACCACCTCCCCGTCCACGCAGCTCCACGTCCGGGACACAGGCTCCCGCGGCAAGATTCTCGCCGAGAACGCATCGGGAACGACCACTCCTCGCGAGTTGCTCGAGATCAGGAACAATGGCGGCGCCGCCTTCATCCTCAAAGACACGTCCGTCACTCAGCGTTGGGGTGTCGGGACCTTCGGCAGTTCCCTCCTCATCGACAACCAGGCGAACGCGGGAATCGAATATACCTTCAGTCCTACTGGCAACCTGACCATCGCGGGCACCCTGACCCAGGGTTCCGACCGCGACACCAAGCGCGACATCGCGCCCGTGCAACCCGAGGAGATTCTGGCGAAGGTCGCAAGCCTGCCCATCACCACCTGGAACCGCAAGACGGATCTCCCCTCGGTGCGGCACATGGGTCCCATGGCGCAGGATTTCGCCGCCACCTTCGGTTTGGGTGATGACGACCGGCACATCGCAATCCTGGACATGGCTGGGGTGAGCCTGGCCTCCGTCCAGGCGCTCCACGGGATGATGACCAAGGCCATGGCCGAGAAGGACGCGGAGATCACGGAGCTCCGCCAGCGGCTGGCTGCCCTGGAGGAGCTCGTCTCGAAGCTCGCGCCACCCCAGCAGCCATAAGAAAAGAAGCGGCGAGCGTCCCCTCTCCCACCGTGCGGGAGAGGGGATCGAGGTGAGGATCTACAGCGAGTTCAGGAAGGCGATGAGGTCGTTCTTCTGCGCCAGAGTCAGGGCGTTGAAGTTGTTACGGGCTCCCGTGGCCTGGCCGCCGTGGCGCGCGATGGCATCGTTGCGGGTGAACGATGCCAGGTCATGCATCAGCCGCGGGCGGGTACGCAAGCCCCACAGCGGCGGAGTCCGCATCTTGTTGCGGGTTACCGTGCTCCCCTGGACGATGCCGTCGCCCGTCCCGACGTCATGCAGCATGAAATCGCTGTACGGATGAATGATCTTGTCCCCGAGCGCCGCCGGAACGGTGAACGTGCCGTTGTTGATCGAGGTTCCCGGAGGCGCGGTCTGGATCGTCGGGATGTGGCAGTCCGCACAGCCGATCGAGTTGAAGAGATTCTGGCCGGCCGTCACGTTGAACCTGGTGTCGCGCGGCGGGACCTTGGTGGACCGCATAAAGCGGACGAAAGCATCAATGTCCTCGCCAAACTCGCCGCCAGTATCCTCCGGATCGTCCACCTCGTCGAAGTCGCCGACCGGGTTGCCGTTCGAGGTGTTCTCGGTCGGCTGGAGCGGGCTGGTGATCCCCATCTCGTTCAGGTAGGCGTCCGCCGCGAAGGAGAGCAGGCTGGCGTGCTGATCCTTCCAGCCGAACCGGCCGATCCGCAGCGGGCTGCCCGGCGGACTCTCGAGGAGGGGGACAGTCACGATCGTCCCGCGCACCGTCGACGACTGCCCCGCCTGGATGTTGGTGAGCGTGGTCTCGGAGATCGCCTCGACGAAGCCGAGGCCCAGCAGGGTCAGCGAGCTGCGGGTTGCCCGCACGGTGTCCTCGCCGGCGACCCGCTCCTGGATGTCCGGGTGGATCGCCCGGTCGTTGATCAGGGAGCCGCCGGGCCGGTCGAAGAAGTTCCCGAAGGCGTCCGTCCGCCCCACCCGCAGCTCGGTGACCTGGCTCGACGACCCGCTCACCGGGTTCTGGTGGCACTCCCGGCAGGCCTGGGCGTTGTAGACCGGACCCAGCCCGTCGTCGATCAGCTCGAACTCGTCGAAGACCGCCTTGTCGAGCTCGAACTGATCCTGCGAGGTAAAGTCGTTGGTCATGTCGTCGAAGCCGGCGGGGGCTTCCATGACGACGCCGTACACCAGCGGCGCAGTCAGAAGCAAGAGAACGAATCCCGCGAGGATCAACAAACGCCTGGTCGACACTTTTTTCTGCCCTGTCCTCATGATCCAGTCCTCCAACAGACGTAGGACCGGTGGCTGGTCGCACAGGCCCAATGCCCGTGGGGGAGCCCCGGTCCGGGGTTGACCTCTGAATCGTTTCCAGCATCACCCGCTCCGCCGGAGGCACCGAGGCGCTCCGCCAGCAGGCAGAGATCCGGCGGGATCGGGTTGGCGAAAGGGCAGGCGAGCGGAGGCAGACGGTGCCTTGCAAGAAGTCGTCCCCGTTCTTCGAGGAACCCGTGATGTCGTACGAGAGGACGCGCGGTATCGCTACCGTGCCCCGGGGGTCTTGCGAAAGGTGTGCCCGCCGCGGCGGGGTCGGGCGCGGCCCTGCGTCCCCTCTCCGGCGTCTACCGGAGCGGAGACCCCAAGGGGGTCAAGGCGTAAACGGAGTCACACCCGAACCAGCCGTCGGCGATGTCGCCTGCCTGGCTGCGAGCAGAGCCTCCAGCGCCGCAATTCTCTTCTCCAGGTCCGCGTTCTTGCGCCGAAGCGTTTCAACCTCCTGGGTCAATCCCTGGACGGCCACCAGGGCCACTCCTGCCTGGTCCGAGGGAGCGATCCGCTTGTCATCTCCACCCAGACCGAACGCCTTGTGGAAGTCCTCGGCCATGGGACCGACGTGACGAACCGTGGGATCGTCCAGCTTGTAACGCCAGATCGAGACCGGCAGGGCGTTGACCTTGGCGAGCACGTTTCGAGGATCGAGGGAGACGAAATCGGTCTTGAGGTCGCGGCTCGAGCCTTGGGTCAGTGTGCCTGCGATAGTCAGATTGCCTGTGTTGGTCAGCGTGAATTCTGTACCCGCATTGGCTTGCTCATCGATCAAGAAGTTGGCACCGAGCGTGCCGTTCGCCCAGCGCTGGGGGACGCTCGTGTCTTCATAGATCATGATCGGCCCGCCGTTGTTTCTGATCTCCAGGAGCTCTCGCTGAGTGGCCGTCCCGTTGGCCTCCTGGACCAGAACCTTGTTCGTTCCCACATTGCCGAAGACGTGGAGACGGTTTGCTGGCGTGGCGGTCCCGAGACCGATGTTGCCACTTCCAGTGATATGAACCCGGTTCGCGTCGTTCGTGCCCAGGACCAGCGGCGCGTCGACGGTGGTTCCCACAGCCAGGCCATTCCCCGAGTACATTGCGAGCTCTCCCCAACCGGCAGACGTCTGCCCGAATCTCGAGAGGGTTGTTCTTCCACTTCCGTGAGCTTTGAAATCCCCAACGGCAGAATTCGACCGCACTGTGAGAGCGCTGGAGGCGGACAACCCTGTGTTTTGGTTCTCGATGAGGATTCTGGTTCCCAGATCGGCATTCTCAAAGACATGGATCCTCTGGATGGGAGAGGCCGTGCCGACGCCCACCTTCCCAGTACCGGCAACAAAAAGAGAGTTGTCCGGAGCACCGGCCGTTATCGTGAAGGGGAGCCGAGCGTTGGTGACATCAGCGATGGAAAACTGGGCGACGTCGTTGGGGTTGACGAACAGCGCCCAGTCATGGGAGGAGGTCGGCCCCCCCTCGGGGAGTGCGATGTCGTCGAACAGGATGTTCGGCTGGACAGACTTGAGCTTGAGCGCCGAGTAGTTGGCGTCGGTCGTGCTGCACTCGTCGCCGATGCAGGCGTTTTGCTGGACGACCAGGTTCCCCGTTTCGACGAAGTCCTCGGCTGTGATGAGGAGAGGCCGTCCACCGCTGCCGGTGCCCCGAGGCGTCTCCACGAAGCTGCCGTCCTGGATGGAGAAGGACCCCGACTGCCGTCGAGGGCTTGCGGGGCCCCGAGAGACCGCCTTCAGCTCCCAGGTGTAGCTGCCGTCCGGCAGGCGACCGCCTTCCGAGTCGAAGATGCTGAGAAACAGAGCCTTGCCAGCCTTGAGCTCGCGCCGGAGGAAGAATTCGTCAGGTCCGGTGAGAGTCAGCACCCAACGCTGGGCTTCGATGGAAGGAGACCAGTCGATCCGGGTCGGGCTCACACTCGTCTCCACAAGGGGACCGGGGGACTTCTTCACCTCCTCGGCCATGACCGGCACGGACAGCATCCAGGCGAACATCATCCAAAGGACCGTAGAGACCGTTGGCTTGCTCATGTCGATCTCCTTTCCTGAGAGCCATACTGATTTCATCCCAGGTATAAAACTTGTAAGAACTACCTAACGTCCTGCGGGCCGCGATCACCGCCACGATCCCGTCCCGGATCCGGAAGGAGTAGTGCCTCGCAAGGAGTCGTCCCCACTCTGAGAGGAACCCGTGATGTTGTACGAGAGGACGCGCGGTATCGCTACCGTGCCCGGTGTGTCTTGCGAAAGGTGTGCCCGGCGCAGCGAGGCAGAGCGCGGCCCGGCGTCCCCTCTTCATCCCTCCTTTCTTGCCGAAATGTTCTTGAAGAAATTACCATCGCACTATAGAGATTCCAGCCAGCCGCCGGCTGTCGGCGTCCGGCTGGACCCCTGGACCGAGAAAGGAGAGGAACGATGCACACCAGGAGAATAGTCGTCGCGATAACCGCCCTCTGCTCTTTGTTCGTGTCCGTCTGGATGCTCCCGGAGGCAACTGCGTCCGAGGGGGCTCGCGAGCCTGCAAGGCCCTTGGCCGAGATGACTCTCAGCGCGAGCCGGATCGATTGGCAGCCAGCCGCCGACTCCGAGCACCTCACCCTGACCGTTGCCGGCCCCGAGGGACTCTGGCTCCGCAGAGACTTCGAGGCGGGCC